>Ga0366796_1058_pt1 | contig 15537 bp, 8 predicted proteins | sample BONcelN113001D13_FD_207047 | JGI IMG/M metagenome (GOLD analysis project Ga0366796, IMG submission 207047) | Enriched cells from coal bed in the Powder River Basin, Montana, United States - BONCAT cells N11 rep3 HSBNCT.N11.300.1.D13 ... | reverse complement strand
CAGCAGATCGACACCGATCTTGCCCCTGAACAGCTTCCGGAAGGTCTCTGGTATGAACGTCACACCACCGGCCACCAAAGCCGCGACGCTCAGGGCAAGCTCCCAGCCCGGCTGTCCGGCTCGACCCAGCAGGAACCCAGCGAGCAGCAGCAGCCCGGACAGCACGCCAAGGCGGATCTCCCCAACCTGCCAAATATGGTCTACATCATCGTCATCGTCATCGTCATCGTCATCGTCATCGGCGGCTTTTAGCTCTTCAACGAGCTCCTCGTCGTCAGCGTCGCGCCTGGTCAGCTTGGACTCGCTCACTGGTCACTTCCTGTCGTAGTTTGCGACTTCAGGTCTTTTGCAGCCCGGTTCGCGGTTGTGCCGATGCCGTAGTTCGGGCACAGCTCGACGGCATACCCGGTGGCTGCGAGCAACCTCTCTGCGGCGCCCAGTACATCCAGCAACTCGCTGGCGGTGGCCAAGGAGAACACCGAGGCGCGCCCCTCTGGCCGGGACGTCACCAGGCCACAGTCCTTCAGACAAGCCAAGTGCCCACTCACCGTCGACTGCGCAAGCCCCAGATGCTCGGTGAGGTCACGCACCCGCTTCTCCCCCAGGGTCAAATGCTGAAGGATCGCTAGCCGCGTGGGGTCGGACAGGCTGTGAAACAAGGCCGCGGCCGGCCCGATAGCACTCGCCGGCGCAGGGCTCCAGGATTCATCGGTCAAGTTGATGGTCATCGGCATAACTCGATATTAGCGGTAGGAGCGTGGATAAGACAATCCGGCCGCATGTCCGCTGGCGACCCGCTTGACGTAGCCATGCCGACCGCGATGCCACGCCATGTCATCCAGCAGGCAATTCGCCAGAGGGCCTGATCGCCGGGTTCTGCCTTCGGCGCACGCCGGCCCCGTCGGCGAGGCAACGCGAGTAGGCAGGTAATCGCACCTGTCGTGAATTGCAGGCGACGCCCTACCGGGGAGCCGTCGAGCGGAGCCCCCCATGGTGGCGCCAGCTGCGTCCCCACATCGGTGCCCGGCTCGATCACGAGTCCATCCCAGGGACGGACCTCCGGGCCTACCATTCGCCCGAACCGCCCTCGAAGCAGGAGATGCCAGGCTTGTGGGATCTCGACAAGGCGCTCGACAGGGCCGCTGCACTAGACGAGTCTCGAGCGTCAAGGATCGAGGAGACGCTCAGTAGGCCCATCAGAAACGGCCGAAAACGACCGTTTCCGGTGCACCCTGCCGAAGGTCGTCTCGTGCATGGGCGAAGGCGAGAGGTGGGAGTCGAGCGGGATTCCGATGTTCTGGACGATCTGCCGGTTCAACGGTGGCGACTACCCTCACTGAGGTGTGGTCGCCGTTCTGCTTGCACACGCTAGCCGGATTTCTCCGGTCGACTCACGTCAGGGGTTTGCATTGGATTAGCGAGTACGCGCCCCACGGTCACGGGTCCAGCCTCCAATACGTCAAGCCGCGTGGTGGGATGTGCGCTGCCTACTCGCCACACGGCGGGCCGCAAAGGCGCTTCCGCGGTGCTGGCTGCTAGAAGACAGGCCAGGGAGAAGAGCTTGGGACCGGATGGAGCAAGGATCATCCTGAGATGTGGGGACTGGCTGAACAGGAGAGCAGATAGCCGGGAGTAGGTCTCGCGCAGAGAGTAAATCGGGTATCCGATCGCAGCTATGCCACGCTCGCTCCCGCCGAGCCCTGCCTGCAATGTCGCGAGGAGCGCATCGAACCGTGGATCGCCGCCCTGAGCCACGAACTGCCACACTCGGGCCGGCTCGAGTAGCTCCATCAGACCGTTCGCCCTGAAGCGCTCCACGCCGATGCCCAGAATAAGCCCGATAGGTATCGACGCCGCTCGCAAGCTTCCTCCGAAATCCTCGGTAAGGGGTCCAGCGGTGAGCGTTACGGACTCCCGGGCCGCCTCTACCGACGAGGAGAACTCCCCCGTTGCGTAGTGATAGTCCACGACGGGCAGTGTGTCAGCCCGCGTTAGTGTGGAGACCAGACGAGCCATCACTGGCCGCGGCAGGCTGCTCACGTCGACCGCCATCGGGCCATCGCCTGAAGCGGCAGTGATCTCCGACAACACCTCGTCTAGGGGAAGCACCGTCCAACCCCGGGAAGTCAACTCGGACCAGTTCGTGTCATACGAGCACTTGTGGCTGCCTCCTAAGTCGATGGCGATCCGAGTCTCGGCTTGAATCCCTTGTCGGACAAGGTAAGACGACCTGCGCTCATAGCCGCAGGCTACGACAGCAGTGCTGTAGACCCGTGTCCGATCGAACGCAACATCCTCGATGATCATCAGAAGCTGAACTCCTCTTGAAGCGGCGAACGCGCTTTTGCAGGTATCGACTCAACAGGCAGTCGACCGCCGGTTCGGAGGTCCCGATGCTTCACGATTCGGCTGAGGCTGACATCGCGCCCAAGCCGTAGAGGGAACTCCTTGCCATCCCTTACTCCCAGCACATACGAAAGACGGAATCGCTGTCCCTGGAAATCGCTTAGGACGGCGGAGCTGCGGTGACCTCGTAGGTGAACTATCGCGCCGGCGTACAACGCCAGCGCCAGTGCGTCGATCAGCGGCTGACTTAGGTTGTCATCCACCTTGAATGAGTTGGGCGGCTCTGGGTTGAACGGGCCGAGGTGCTGTTCGTTGAAGTAGGTCGCAATGGTGTCAACAAGCGCCGGCACGCTAACTGTCGGGGCCAGCCCCTCTGTCCTTGGCAATACGTGGAGGAGCGCGTCGAAGCGGTTGGCGACACCCTTGAGCGCATCCAGTTGGAACCCGATGGAGACGGACTCAGTCGCCGGATCGTATGAGCGGACCATGTCGGAAAAGGCGCTCTTTATCCAGCGAGGGTTCCCCTCCAGCGCAGCAGCGATGGCGGATGCTCCGGTGAAGGGTTCGACTGACTTCTTCCGTGACCTGCGCACTGGTCGTTCCTTGCGAAAACTGATGAGGGCGTCTCGGAACACAAGCAGTGGATAGACCTTGCGAACCGTTGCCGAGCGTTGGTTGTAGGTGAGTCGATCCAGGTTATCGGGGTCGACCGCGCGCGCGGTGAGCCATGCAGCGAAGTCAGGGTCTGCGTCGCGGGTCCTGACTAGCATTTCTCTCTGGTCCTGCTCGAACGAGGTCTCCAGATCGCCGCTGGCGCGATCAGCGCTGGCATTGTCAAATGCCCGCCTCATGCTAACCTGCGTATATCCGTTCTGCCGCAGAGTCTCCTTCCACAACCCCTCCGTGAATCGCCTTATGTCCTGCCGCGATTGGCCAGAAAGATATACGGCTCGGAAGTCATTCGCAGGACTCGGCGCACCACCGCTTGCGATGAAGCTGTGCATATAGGGATCGAAGGGACTGATCGAGACCTTAAGAATCAGCTCCCCTGATCCCCCACGAATGAAGCGCTGAACCTCGTTGTGGATCTCTGGTGGCGCGAGTTCGAGTTCGTCGAGCAGTACCGCCCAGCGGTGCTGCGATTGGCCGACCGCCCGGTTGAAGGCCCTAACGCCGAATCGAAGGAGTTCTAGCGTTCCGACGGCACCAAGGTGCCCACTATTGGGGCGGGTGGAACTCCCGAGACGCAGAAGCGCTAGGTCCAGGGCGGCTTGCAGGCCGAGGACTGTGTTCGAGCTGGGTGACACCCCCCATCCTTCCGCGCATTCGCGTACAAATTCTGTCTCGCCCTTCCCATCCAGCGTCACGCCAAGGTGGACATCCGTGCCGCTCGAGCTTCGGCGACCCGTCCTGTACTCAACGCAGTCGAGGAAGCTCAGCAACATCTGGAGCGCGAAGGCGGCCCGAGCGGTCTGAGGGTTCGTTTGGCTCGCCCACAGTTCATCCGCTGGAAGAAAGATGCCTGAGTAGGTGATTCTGGAGCGCTGCTGCTCCGCGACGCGTCCTTGCCACGCCGCAAGCGACTCGCCGTGAAGCATCCTCAGCAACGTGGTTTTTCCGCTACCGCGCGGGCCCACAACGTAGCAGTGATCCAAGCCTGAGATCTCCTGAAAGATATCCGGCATAACGAATGCTCGAGCAACCTCAGTTGGCGTCATCCGTTTGGCGTTCAGTGTCCCAAATGCCCACGATTCGTCACCCATATTTAGGCTCTCTTCGCAAGTAGGCGGATCTCTTCGTCCCTGCTTCGGGTGAACTCCAGCATTAAGGATGCGATCTCAGTCTCCAGATGCTCGAAGTCCCGGGGAGCGATGTACTGGAGTTCGGGGACTCGCTGGACGAGTTCACTCATCTCCATGAAGTCAGCCCCCTTTCGTTCGATCTCGTCCCGGCAGCGGGCGGCGAGGTTTCGATGATCAACGATGCAACCGAAGCCTGTCAGGCGAGGGAGGCCTGCTCCTCGCGGCGGAGGAGGGAGCCACCCTTCGCCGATACACCACATCGCGCTCTGCACCTGGCCGAGCAGGTATCCAAGGCCACCTGGGTTGTCGTCGCGGACGCGGACGAGATGGAACTGATTGCGCGCGACAGTGTTGAGCGGCGGCCAGATCTGCGCACCTACGCTCGCTGCGCAGAGCATCACGGGTCCATTCGCGGACGTCGCAACTGCACTGGCAAGCTGAGGCACATGCTTGTGACCGTGGATGACGAGCCAGCGGCCTGCGCCTCTGTGGCGAGTCAGTAGGTCCACCAACTCACCCCCTCTGCGCATGGGGCCATACGTATCCTGGAACTGGTGGCGTAGTTGATGCTCCATCGGGTGGTGGTGAACGACTGCGATGTTCAACTTCCGGTTCGCGCCACGCAAGTACGATTCAATGCCTTGCTCCTGGTGTTCGCTGAACCCTCCTCGATTGAGCGCCGAGGCGTATTCACTCCATACGGCTGGGTCTGTTGGGTCCGTGGGGAAGTCGGGGAAGTCGTAGGTGCTGTCAATGAGGAGGAACCTGTGGTCCGCTCGCTCAATCACAAGCCATCCAGTAGCCCAGAACTCTTCGTCGGCGGCGGGATCCTGCGTCGGGAAAGTTGGCATGAGCGCCTTCAGCGGTCCGCGCGGGTCAGGCGCTGCATCATGTGTGATGACGTCGTGGTTCCCGGGAACCGCCACGATCTCCGCTCCGAGCAGACGGGCGACGTGCCTCGCCTGTTGCCAAACGTATGCTAAGCCGCCACTGTGTGCCTTGTTCGCAAGATCGCCCGGGAGTATCAGATAGTCGGCGCGAATGGCGTTGTCTTGGATGTGCTCGACGAGGTCAACCAGCGGGTGCAGCGTGCGTGATGCCGTGGCGGGTGCGAGGTCGACGTAGGTGTCATCGGTGTGATCATGGGCATGTATGTCTGACAGAACTACGAGGGTGAGCTCACTCACTGAGCTTCCTCTCAAGAGTCTTTCCGATGACCAAGAGCTCAGTGCTTACTCCGCGCGAGGCCATGCTTGCCGCCATGCTTGAATATCTCGAGTGAACTTGGAAGGGGTAGCCACGGTAGAGCTCAGCAACCGAGGAATGGCTGGCGTTCGAAAGGATGACAAACGCGCCCAGTGCGTCCAATCGCTCGAACACATTCCGCAGCCTGACTTGATCCTCCCAGCGGAACAGCCGCGAGTTGTAGTCGACGAAGCCGTTCATCCGGTGACCGGCCACGTACGGCGGGTCCAGGTAGATGAGGTCGCGTGCCTTAGCCTCGAGAAGCATGGTTTCGAAATCGCCCGCTCGCAGGTCTGCGCTCATCAGCGACGCGCTCGCCGCTCCGAGTTCCTCCCGGGTGGTAATGCGGCTGTTCTTGGGCCGTCCGAACGGCACGTTGAACGCGCCCGACTGATTCACCCGGTACAGACCATTGAATGCTGTCTTGTTCAGGTATATGAACTGCGCCGCTTTCTGGAATTTATCCTCGCTAATTAGGGAGCGAACCCGATAGTACGTCTCGCGGTCAACAGCCCACCCACTGAGCCCGTCGAAGACTTGGTCCGGGTCATCTCGTACCGACTCGTAGCATTGGATAAGCCCAGGAATCGCGTCCGAGAGTATTGCGCCATTCTGGGGCCTCAGCGCAAAGAAGGCTGCGCCAGAACCCAAGAATGGCTCGAAATATGTCCCAAATGTCCGCGGCGTGCGAGCGACGATCTCGCTGACCAGCCATCGCTTCGAACCCGCCCACCTCAGGAACGGGCCCGCTTGCTGGAGGTTAGCCATGCCGTTGGTCTCCGTCTCTGGGTCGTTCGGACTCTAGCGGACCGATCGCGTCCCGGTGCTCGTCCATTCCCAATGTCGATACGTGTCGGGCAAACGTGAGGGTGCGGGCAGCCGTACGCAATCCCGCATGCTGTCGTGCTGGTCACTGGCGCCTTCGGGCTCGGCCCTCCACCCACCGTCACCTTCTCGTTGTCCCGGTGAGCTGCCGGACCCAATCAGTAACTCGCTCGAGGGCGCGGACTGCTGGAGTCAGGCGGTGTGGCCGCTGACCCTCCAGATGTGGAATCTGAACAAAGCGCTTCGGCGCAGGCTTCCGACCACACTCATGGTGGGAGGCAAGTCGAGCGGGCAGCCGAGGAAGTCAGGGAGGGCAGCGTTGCCCTCCGGGAGTCATGGCTGGCCCGTTTCTCCTCGCGGCGCTGGCCTTCCTGTGTCTACGCCGTGTCGGTCTCGTAGAGGTACTTCTGGAAGCCGGTGAACGCCTTGCCGATGTCCGGGCCGACCTGGGCGATGGCGTCCTGGATGGAGTCGCCATACCTGAGTTTGAGCAGCGGAGCGAGGTTCTCGGTGGCCAGTTCCTCTACCCCGACAGTGACGTAATGCGAGAGCACAAAGTGCAGGAACACGGTCTGTGCTGGCAGGAAGTGCATGTCGACGATGACCTTGGCCTGCTCGGCACGCTCGGCCCTGGTCTTCGGTGTTGCGGCGTAAGCGACGTAGTCAAGTACGTCGTAGAGGTCGCTGTTCTCCGCGTCGATCAGTGTCTGCAACTCGTGTAGGACGGCTGGGCCGTAGCCCTTCTCGGCCAGATGCTCGAGCAGGCGCTTGCGGGTGTTGGGTTGGCTCCACAAGCGGCGCAGTTCATCCTCGTCGCGAAACAAGCCGGGAAGCGCGCCGTACAGCGCGGTGAGGAACTCGGCGGCTGACATCGGCTTCCCGTCGGGGCCCCAGAAGCTGGTGGCAACCATGTGAGCGATCGTCCGCTCCTTGCCGTCAGCCAGGGTTACCTTCACCTTCTTCTGATGCTGGGGTTTGGTGTCGTCAGGGTCAGTCGGCTCTGTGGGCTCGGGTGGCGAGACCTTTGGCAGCTTTGGATCGGTGTTCGACTCCGCCGGGATCGGTTCGCCGTCCCATTCTGCGTCGTTGAAGTGGTGGTGCGCCTTAACGAAATCGTGGATGGTGAAGTAGTACTTGCCGTCGCAGAGCCGGGTGCCGCGGCCGATGATCTGCTTGAACTCGATCATCGAGTTGATCGGACGCATCAGCACGATGTTGCGCACGTTGACCGCATCGACGCCTGTGGACAGCTTCTGTGACGTAGTCAGGATCGTCGGGATCGTTCTCTCATTGTCCTGGAACTCGCGCAGGTGCTGATCGCCGATCAACCCGTCGTTGGCGGTCACCCGATGACAATAGTTCGGACTGGCCGAGGTCTTGATCTCGTTTACCAGGTCGCGGACCACCAGCGCATGCACCTGGTCCGCGCAGAAAACCAGCGTCTTCTGCGACTGGTCAATCATGTCCATGAACAGCTGGACGCGGGCGCGTTCGCGTTCGCGGATTTCGATGACCTTGTTGAAGTCCTTCTCCTCATAGACCTTGCCGGCCTCGATCTCGCCTTCCACCACGGTGTCGTCGGAGGTGTAGACGTACTCGTCCAGTGTGGTCGAGATCTGCTTGACCCGGAATGGTGTGAGGAAGCCGTCGTTGATGCCGTCCTTGAGTGAGTACACGTACACGGGATCACCGAAGTAGGCGTACGTGTCGGCATTGTCGGTCCGCTTTGGTGTAGCCGTCAGTCCCAGCTGGGTGGCCGGGGCGAAGTACTCGAGGATGCCGCGCCAGGTGCTCTCATCGTTCGCGCCGCCGCGGTGACACTCGTCAATGACGATGACGTCGAAGAAGTCGCTCGGGTAGTCACCGAAGAACGGGCTGGACTCGCTATCGGCATTGGTGCCGGACATGAACGTCTGGAAGATCGTGAAGAAGATGCTGCCGTTCTTCGGCACCCTCCCCTTCTTCGCGATGTCGGCTGGGTTGATCCGCACCAACGCGTCGTCCGGGAAGGCGGAGAACGCATTGAACGCTTGATCGGCCAGGATGTTGCGATCGGCCAGGAATAGGATCCGCGGCCGGCGTGTGGGTGCCTCCGGGTCGGCGGCGTCGGTCAGGTTCCACCGCGAGTGGAAGAGCTTCCAGGCGATCTGGAACGCGATGAACGTCTTGCCAGTGCCAGTCGCGAGAGTCAGCAGGATCCGCTTGCGATCATTGGCCACGGCCTCGAGCGCGGCGATGACAGCGGCATCTTGGTAGTAGCGACCACCGAACGTGCCCCCCTTGTCCTGGAACGGAACAGCCGCGAACCGATCCCGCCAGGCATTGGCCTCCCCGTAAGTCGCCGACCAGAGGCCCTCGGGACTGGGGAAGGAACCGGCGTCCTCCTCGGTACCCGTGGCCATGTCCACGCTGCGAATTCGATGGCCATTCGTGGCGTAGGTGAACCGGACACTCATCTTCTCGGCGTAGTCCTTCGCCTGTCCCAGGCCTTCCGAGTAATGTTTGTCCTCAGATTTCGCCTCGACGATTGCCATCTTTGTGTTGCGGTAGACCAACACGTAGTCCGCGATCATCGGAGTCCGCTTCTGCCCAGGGCCAGTGATCCGACCCGGCGTGATCTGGTACTCCTCACGGATGACGCTGCCAGCAACCGCGCCCCAGCCGGCATCCTGCAAGGCGGGCAGGATCAACTGCGTCCGAGTCTCCGCCTCGTTCCGCATCAGATCCTCCTGTCACGATCTGGCGAGTGTGCCTTGCATGACCATAGTGCCGCTGCTCCGAAAGGCATTCGAATCAAGGCGCGCCACTGAAGGCTCGATCAAGAATTGAGTGCCTGAGAGCGTCGAGGGCCCTTGCGCGCTCGTTCAAGACTCGTCGCAAGTCCGCAACATCCCGACTCACGTCGTCGAGGTGCCTTGCGATCGCCGCTTGTTCATGGACGTGTGGCATTGCGAACCGCGCTGCCTCGAAGGTCGCGAGATTGATGTTGTCCTGGGCGCTTCCCTTCCCTTGAGCCTGAAGAACCTTCCTATGGAACGTGATGAGGTACTCCAAGAACTCGGCGGTCGCCAACCCGCTGTCGGGAACGAGTCCAACGACCGAGTCAGGGAAGCATGCATCGAACCCTAGGATTGCGGACTCTGCGATGTTGGCCGCGATGGTGATGCAGAGTGTTCCCTCCGGCCAGAGCTTGCTCTGGGCGAGTCCCTTCTCGTTGTAGGTGACCGAGTATGAGGTGATGACGCGATCCGCGTTCCGTACGTCTCCGGTCTGCACGAATGGGTACGCACCGTCGTACAACGCTGGGTCGTTCCGCGGACGGTGCCGAGACCTACCTCGACCGAAGTCGACGGCAACCTCGCCCAGCGTTCGTGCAACCCAGGAACCGTCCGGAATGGCCAGAGAGCGAGAGAGCTCTGCATCGAAGATGGCGAGCGCGTTGCTGAGGTTCGCTTCCGTGTTGGCTTGGGTGATGACGATGCCGTCGAGTGCATCGTCGAGGACACGAACCATCCGCTCCTGCTCGGCCAAGTCCACTGGGAAGCGGACCGGCAGAGCGGACAGAGTGGCCTTGTTGAGTGTTACTCCTTTGATCTTGGCGTCCGCACCGCGAACCGATGCCCAGTCAACCCCGTGGAGAAACCAGTACAAATAGCGGTCCAGCACCGGACTTCCTGGATCGACTTGCAGCGAAGCAATTGCCTCGTTGGTTCTGAGCGCCCTTCCAGCGAAGGCCACCTTGCCCAAACTCAGCTTGAAGCTGAGCAGTAACGTCCCGGCTGGAACAGAAGGGAACAAAGAAGCTCCAGCATCGCTCAGGTACTCCCGACTGTCGTCAACGATTCCCTCGTCTGATCGCGTGAGGTCGGCAATCGATACCCAGACGTTGCTTGTCTTTCTCGCCGGATCCCAGTAGGCCGGCGTCGCTCGAGCGGGTGTCCGGCCGATCGACAGCCGGCAGACCTCGCTCAGTTGCCTGACTTCCCAGCCGCGCTTCACAGCACGCTTCGGATACGGCCGAGGATCTCAGCGGTTTCAACGTCGAGTGCCTCGATCTGATCGAGGATTTCGATCGGCCTTCGGTGCACGACCTCGTCGGTTCTATTCGGATTCTTGACCGACAGATCCCAGCTGGACGTTGCGATGTCCGCGATGTCGACCCTCCAGGAGTTCTCCGAGTCGGCCTGTGTCTTGGCCAAGGTGACGAACTCGACGAGGTCGTCGTCGTTCAGCGGGTTGGTCTTGCCGAGGGAGCGACCGGGAGACAGTTGGTAGTACCAGATCGACTCGGTTGGCTCACCTTTGGTGAAGAACAGCACGACGGTCTTCACGCCAGCACCCTGGAACGTGCCGGCAGGACAGTCCAGGACCACGTCGAGCTTGCACGACTCGAGGAGTTGCTTGCGGAGGCTCACTGAGGCGTTGTCGTTGTTGGATAGGAACGTGTTCTTGATGACGACGGCTCCGCGGCCACCGGCGTGGAGGATGCGGATGAAGTGCTGAAGGAACAGGAAAGCAGTCTCGCCGGTGCGGATCGGGAAGTTCTGCTGTACCTCCTTGCGCTCCTTGCCGCCAAACGGCGGATTCGCCAGCACGACATCGTGGCGGTTGCGCTCTTGAATGTCGGATAGGTTCTCGGCCAGCGTGTTGGTCTTGATGATGTTCGGTGCCTCAACGCCGTGCAGAATCATGTTCATGATGGCGATCACGTAGGCAAGCGACTTCTTTTCCTTGCCGTAGAACGTGCGCCGCTGGAGCGTCTTGATGTCGCTGGTGGTCAGGCCCGGTGTGGCCTTGAGGTAGTCATACGCCTCGCACAGGAAGCCAGCGGATCCGACGGCGCCGTCGTAGATGGTCTCGCCGATCTTCGGGTCGACGACCTTGATTATGGCCCGGATCAGCGGCCGCGGCGTGTAGTACTCACCACCGTTGCGGCCGGCATTGCCCATGTTGCGGATCTTCGCCTCGTAGAGGTGGCTCAGTTCGTGCTTCTCGGCCTGGGTACCGAACTTCAGGGTGTCGACAATCTCCACAACGTCGCGCATGTTGTACCCGGATGTGACCTTGTTCCGCAACTCGTCGAAGATCTGGCCAATCTTGTATTCGATGGTGTCCGGGCTGGTGGCGGTCTGCTTGAAGCCACGCAGGTACGGGAACAGCCTGTCGTTGACGAACTCGATCAGGTCATCACCCGTCATCGCCGTGTTGTGGTCGAACTCGCCGCTGGCGGTCCGAGGCGCTGCCCAGGAACTCCACCGGTACGGCGCGGCGAGGATGTAGGTGTATTCCCGGCCTTGGAGCATCGCTTCGAGCGCGCGGTCTTGCTCGAAGGCGCTCAGGTACTTTAGGAACAGCAACCACGAGGACTGCTCGGTGTAGTCCAGCTCCGAGGTGCAGCCCGCATCCTTGTGCAGGATGTCGTCGATGTTCTTGAACGCCTGCACGAACACGTAGTGCCTTCCGCCCGTCGCCGATCTGCCTTGGGCAGTCTAGGAGACGAGCACCGACATGACTGCGCGCGCCACGGCTGCGCCCAGCTGAAGTGAGGCGCGATGGGCTGCTTGATACGGGGGTTCCAAACGGGTTTCCGGACCCGCGTGCGCACTCCGCTCAGGTGGATCACTAGGCGAGCTCGGATGAAGCCGGACACAGCAGGCGCCAGAGCGACATCGCGGGCAGCGGTGACGCAGGAGTTCGGCGGCCACCGACCGCCTCGTCGGCAGCCGACATGGACAACCTTCAAGTGGCACACACCTCTTGCACCCTGGTTAGTTGACTGCTCAACAACTTTCCTGTCGGGCGTCTCTCGTAGTCAGGCCAATGTGCGCGGAGCCGGCGGATTCCCGGGCATGTCCTGTGTCCGAATCAACCCCCTCGGGGAGGCTTTTGGGGGTGTGACGATGAGTCTGCACCGCATCACGGCGGGGTCAGGTTATGACTACCTGACCCGTCAGGTTGCGGCCATGGACTCCACCGAAAAGGGCCATACCGGGTTGGCGTCCTACTACACCGAGCGCGGCGAGACTCCTGGGCGCTGGATGGGCAGCGGCATGGCTGGCATCGAGGGTCTGGACGCTGGCGACGTCGTGACCGCCGAACAGATGCAATCCCTGTTTGGGTCCGGACATCATCCCCTTGCCGCACAACGAAAGCAGGCGCTCTCCGGTCCTGGCCTCAGCGAGCAGGACTACGCCGAGGCAGTTCGGCTGGGCAACCCGTTCCCGGTGTACGACAACGACGTCAGCCCGTTCCGGATCGAGGTTGCTCGACGCCTGCAGGTTCTCAACAGGGCGCGCGGGCTTCCTCGTGATGCGGCCAACACGATCGAGGACCGGGCTCAGATACGCAGCCAGGTCGCGCTGGAGATGTTCCGCAACAAGCATGGACGGGACCCACTGGACGCGCGTGAACTGGCTGGACACGTCGCAACGTTGTCCCGCCAACAGACCACGGCAGTGGCTGGCTTCGACCTGACCTTCTCCCCGGTGAAGTCCATCTCGACGCTGTGGGCAATCGCTGATCCTCACCTGGCGGCGGTGATCGAACAGGCGCATCATCAGGCAGTCGCCGAAGCTTTGAAGTTCGTTGAGCAGCATGCGTTGTTTACTCGCCGCGGGCGGCAGGGGATTCGCCAGGTGGAGGTGCGTGGCTTGGTCGCGACCGGCTTCACCCACCGTGACAGCCGTGCCGGAGATCCCGATCTTCACACCCACGTCGCGGTGGCGAACAAGGTCCAGGCCAATGTTGATGGCAGTTGGTTATCGATCGACGGGCGGGTGCTCTTCAAGGCCATTGTGGCGGCATCAGAGACCTACAACACCGCTCTCGAACGACACCTCGCCGAGGCGCTCGGCCTCAGGTTCGCAGCCCGCGGCGGGAGTGATCCGGGCAAGCGTCCGGTGCGTGAAGTGGTCGGAGTCGATCCCGAGTTGAATCGGCGCTGGTCCTCCCGGCGGCGCAGCATCGAGGCCCGTCGGCGGGACCTGGCTGCTGAGTTCCAGCGGAATCATGGCCGTCCCCCGACGCCGGTGGAAGCGATCGCGCTGGCCCAGCAGGCAACGCTGGAGACCCGCGAGGCCAAGCACGATCCTCGCACCCTTGCCGAGCAGCGGGCCTCCTGGCGTGACCAAGCCCGGGATGTTCTCGGCGGAGACGCAGGGGTTCAGGCGATGATCCGCACCGCGTTAGCACCACCCGCCAGGCGCGGACCGGTGTTGAACCAAGCCTGGGTGGAACACGCCGCGCGAGCGGTGGTGGCTCATGTCCAGGCCGATCGTTCAACCTGGCAGGTCTGGCATCTGCGGGCCGAGGCTTTACGCGCAGCGAGGGTCGCCGAGGTGCCCGCCGCACACCTCGACCTGATCGTCGACGAGGTCGTTGCGCGCGCGGTTTCGACCTCCCAAGCGCTGACTCGGCCCACGGCTGGAGAGCCGGCGGAGCCGGCTGAACTGCGGCGAAGCGACGGGGTGAGCGTCTACACGGTGGCCGGTTCGCAGCTGTACACCTCCAACGCGGTGCTGGATGCGGAGGCACGTCTTGTGGCGGCCGCCGGGCAGCGTGACGGCATGGTGGTTCCCACCCCAGCCCTGGATCTGGCCCTGCTTGAGTGCGAGGCGAACGGGGTGGTCTTGAATCCGGGACAGGTCCTTCTGGTGCGCGAGATGGCGTCATCGGGTGCCCGGGTTCAGCTTGCGATCGCACCCGCCGGGGCAGGCAAGACCACCGCAATGAATGCCTTGTCGCGGGCCTGGACCGAGGGCGGGGGCAACGTGATCGGTCTCGCACCCTCCGCTGCCGCGGCTGCAGCTTTGGGTGAGCAGATGAGCGGCCATACAGACACAATGGCCAAGCTCGTGTGGTCTCTGCAGCATGGCCAGATCCCCGAATGGATGGCCCAGATCGGCCCCCACACCTTGGTCGTCATTGACGAGGCCGGCATGGCCGACACCTTGTCGATGGACACGGTGGTCGGTCACGTTTTGGCCCGCGGCGGCAACGTCCGACTCATTGGTGACGACCAACAACTTGCAGCGATCGGCGCCGGAGGCGTGCTGCGCGACATCCAAGCTACACACGGCGCGCTGCGCCTGACCGAGCTGGTCCGATTCACCGACCGGGCCGAGGGATCGGCCTCTCTCGCCCTGCGCGAAGGGCAGACCGCCGCGCTCGGCTTCTACCTGGACCTACGTCGGATCCATGTCGGTGACGAGACCACGATGGCCGACGACCTGTTCGCGGCCTGGTCGGCTGATCGTGCCGAAGGGCTTGACTCGATCATGCTGGCACCCACCCGCGACCTGGTCTCCCAACTCAATCAGCGTGCCCGCGACCAGCGCCTCAAAGGGGACACCCCCACCGCTTGGATGGAACTCTCCGATGGCAACACCGCATCCGTCGGGGACACGATCATTACCCGAACCAACAACCGTCGGCTGCGGACGACGTCCACGGACTGGGTGAAGAACGGAGACCGGTGGACGGTCACCGACATCGACCCCGGGCGCTGGATCCGTGCCCAGCACACCCAGACCCGGCGCACGATTGTTCTTCCGGTCGACTACGTCGCCGAGTCCGTCGAGCTCGGTTACGCCTGCACCACTCACACTGCCCAAGGCGTCACAGCCGACACCATGCACGGCCTTCTCGCCGGAAACGAATCACGTCAGCAGACCTACACGATGCTGACCCGCGGTCGCGAAGCAAATCACGCCTACGTCGTCGTTGTCGGAGACGGCGACCCGCACACGATGATCCGTCCCGAAGCGATCAATCCCCTCTCTCCAACGGACCTGCTTGAGCGAATCCTCGCCCGCGACGAGTCCCCAGTCTCAGCTACCACCGCCCTGCGCGATGCTCGAAGTCCAGCAACCCTTCTGGGGGAAGCGACGCAGCGCTACAGCGACGCGCTCAGCTTCGCCGTTGCCCATCTGGCTGGAGACATGGGCGTGCGTGGTCTGGAACGCGCGGTCAACGACGCCCTCCCCCGACTCACCGACGCTGCGACTTGGCCGGCGCTGCGGACCCAGTTGCTTGCCGTGCAGGCAGCGGACCGTGACCCGATCGACGCACTCGCCCGCGCCTGCGCCGAACCTCTGTCGACAGCACACGACCCGTGCTCAGTACTTGCCTGGCGAGTTGCCGACTCCGAAAGGAACGCGCAGCGCGGACCACTTCCGTGGCTCCCCACCGTGCCCTCCCGACTCGCCGCGCACCCGGTATGGGGCCCGTACCTGACAGCTCGCAGCCAGCTGATCGGAGACCTCGCTCAGCGGGTCCGGCAAGCCAGCCTCGACTCAGTCACCCAACCGGCCTGGGTTGG
>Ga0366796_1048_pt1 | contig 18368 bp, 16 predicted proteins | sample BONcelN113001D13_FD_207047 | JGI IMG/M metagenome (GOLD analysis project Ga0366796, IMG submission 207047) | Enriched cells from coal bed in the Powder River Basin, Montana, United States - BONCAT cells N11 rep3 HSBNCT.N11.300.1.D13 ... | reverse complement strand
ATCCGTTTCTCATTGACGTCGGCGTGGAAAGCTATACGAAAAAAACCTTTTCCGAACATCGGTATGAAATCTGGACAATGCAATCCGCGTACCACAACCTGCCGACCTTTCACGGCGTGATGCAAAAAAACGGGGCGGATTACTGTGCCCGGGATGTGAAAACAGCTTTTGGAGCTCTGAAAAGCAGTATCTCGATGGATCTTGCCCATGCATATCCTTCCCAGGCGGGTATTGTACAGTACCTCAGGAAAGCGACCCTTTTAAAAGGAGAGGGCATTGTCATTGAAGATCAATTTACCGGTGAATGCGGCGAAGCGGTGCTGAGCCTTATGCTCTGCGAAGCGCCGAAAATAGATGGTCAAATAATTGACGTTGGCGGCATTGGCATCATTACTGTGGACTACGGCGAAATCAGTGCGGAAAAAATTCCGATTTCAGACCCGCGCCTGCGCAATGCATGGCCTGACACAATTTGGAGGATATTAATCCGTTTTCAAAATAAACTTACACTGAATATTAACTGATGTCAGAAAAGAGGAAACTATAAATATGAGTTTGTGTATTAAAATAATCAACAGCCAAGATGAAACCATTGATTGCGCTGAAGGAGAAAATGAAGTTTTTCTTGTACACGATTCGGAATATCAGGAAGGCGACTGTCTTGTGGTGGAATGCAGTGAAGCGAACAAATTCCTGATTCTTCAATTGGATGATACCATTTCGCCGACTTTCGCCTATTTAAAAAATGGTAGGTATGTTTTTGCGATTCCTTTTGGCGAAAATCGGATTTCGTACTCGCCACGTTCTTTTCTTGGTACAAGGCATTTGCTTTACATACGACTTGCCTCTCAGGAAGAAATTGCCGTGCGGAAGAATCTGGCGTTCAACCCGTTGGACACACATGGAAATCAAAGTCTTTTTCCACACGCCAGTGCAAATGTGGAAACGCGCGGAGAAGCTGTGTTCGCCGCGCGCAACGCAATTGACGGGCTAAAAGCCAATACTTTTCACGGGGAATGGCCCTTTTCCAGTTGGGGAATTAACCGCAATCCGGATGCAGAACTGAAACTGGAATTCGGCAGGAGAGTAAAGCTGGATGAAGCAATATTTTATCTGCGTGCCGATTTTCCCCACGATGCGTGGTGGAAAAGTGCTGCGCTGCATTTTTCGGATGGCAGCGGCCTTACTGTTGACTTAAAGAAAGAGGAAACCGCGCAGTCCTTTCATTTTGAATCAAAAATGGTAGAATGGGTTATACTGGACACCTTAATCAAAGCCGAGGACCCTTCCCCATTCCCAGCGCTGACACAAATTGAGTTCTACGGAACAGAAGCATAACGCATCAAAATCGACAAGGCACATTGTTCATGCTTAGAGAATGTTTGTTGACATCGCTGATGGAAATGAATTTTGTTTTGCAAGCATTGTGAAGCGGTGCGGAAATCATGTAGAATTTTGCAGGAACTTTTAAATCCTTGCTCGAAAACAAAACTTCTTTGGTTCCTTTTGTCACGTAGAGACGTTAATAAAAACCGGTTCGGTAAAATGGAACGAATCCATTTATTTTACTTTAAAAATATTCATGCGATTCTATCTTCCGGAGGCAGAAAATGAGTTTTATATTGTCACTTCAAGGGTGCATGGCGGTTGGCAAAACGAGTGCCGTCGAATACATTCAAAGCCACGCTTCCTATGTCAATATCAGTTATGAAACCAATACGGATATTATTGAACAGGTTAGAGCAAGGCGGCTGAACAAAAACGTTTTTAACGACTACATTCAGATTCAGAAACTGTGGATTCAAAATGAAATTGCACGGTGGGAGCTGGCTCAAAAATCCAACTGCTCCATCATGGATTTCGGTGCGGAAGAAATAGAATTCTACACATTGAACTATGCCAAAACCATCGGTGCGGACTGGGACGTTGAAGCGGCTCTGCACCGTGAGCTTGAGCAGCTGAGAAAATGTATGCCATACCGGATTTTATACCTTGATGCGTGCGAAGAGACCTTAAGGCGCCACAAGGAAAATGACGCGAGCAGATCAAGAACCTTTTTTGAATATCACTTAAAATACCTGCTGCCGCTGAAGCGCGAATGGTTTTCGGGCAAGGAAAATGTCGATCTGCTTAAGGTGGACGGCCTGACAAAGGACGAAGTCGGTCAGCAGGTGATAGAATGGGTCGACCGGTGCATCGGGCGGCACGCAAAGACACCGGAATAATTTTCTGCTTGCGATAAAACCGAATGGAAGGCCGGTTCTGCAAAATAGCCCCGACCGCGATTTTTCGTGGGCGGGGCTATTTATGCAAATAAAATTTTCCGGGAATCCGAATCCTAAACAGCTCCCAGGTTCGGCTCCGCAGAAAAGGAAACTGCGGAGCCGGACTTGCCTTCCGTTTCAAAAATAATAAGTTCATTATTTCCTTGCCGCAGCAGTGGAGCAGGAATATAGAGGCGCTGTTGAGGTCCTTTTTCCCAAAAACGTCCAAGGTTAAATCCGTTCAGCAAAGCGCAGCCCTTTCCCCATCCCGTCATATCCAAAAAAGTGTCTCCTATATTCTCCACCTGAAATGGAACCAGATAAAATGACGGTGTTCCTTCTTGATACTCTTTTGCGAAATTCAGCTTGGCGGCCATAGCTGCATCCATCGTCAGTGAATACATTTTCCAGCCTGAGTGGCCATGCCCATTCAGCAAAACCGCGCCATCAATTCCCTTTCTCTGATATTCCATTCTCGGTCCGTAATTTACACGCCCCATGTTTTCTACAAGAATATCCAACCGTGTGCCGGTTCCTGATAGAGACGGCACTATATATTCCTTCTCCAGTTCATGGTCGTAAAGTGTAAGAAAAGGCTGCTGGTCGAAGAATATCTGCGCGCGGTCATTTGCATCCAGCAGCTGCAGCTTTTCCAATGGAGCATTCTTGTTTAATGCGGATCGATACAGGGTATAGCCATAATTTTGTCCCAACTTTTCCATGGAAAGCGGCCATGGGCTTTCAATTGGCATCGTGAGACTTTCGAGCACGGAAAACAAGGAAATGCGGTTTGTAACCATCTGTTCCCCGTAGGAGTACTTTTCGATTTTGGTGGAAAATTTCATAGGCGGAACCGGCACATACCTGCTGATTACTTCACGTAATGCTCTGTATTTCGGTGTAATTTCCCCATCCTCAGAAAGAGGAGCATCATAGTCATAGGAAGTCACGTCAGGAGAAAGCTTTCCGTAATAATTGGCACCATTCATAAAGCCAAAATTTGTTCCGCCGTGGAACATATAAAAATTTACACTTCCGGAAGAAAGTATGGTATTCAAGTCCTTCGCGCAGTCAGTTGATGGAGTTGTATGATGCTTTTCGTCGCCCCATGCATCAAACCAGCCGACCCAGAATTCCATACACATCAGCGGGCCGCTTTTGATATGTTTTCTCAGAATAGGAAACTGTTCCTCTGGCTTTGAGCCAAAATTCGCGGTAGCCAGCGTACCTTCCAAGCTGCCGTTGATCAGGTAATCCCCCCATGGCCCGTCAGATGTAATAAGCGGCACAGTCACACTGTTTTTCCGCATTTCTGTGCGCAAGGCTTCTAAATAGACCTTTTCATCCCCACAGGCACCGTACTCATTTTCTACCTGCATCAGAAGGACGGGCCCGCCGTGATCTATTTGCAGCGGAACCAGTTCTTTGAAAAGCGCCTGATAAAATTCACTTACCGCATGAAGAAACGGTGGGTACGAACTGCGTAAACGCATGCCGTCCTCAGCGAGCAGCCAAGCAGGCAATCCGCCAAACTCCCATTCCCCACAAATATAAGGCGACGGCCGTACAATTGCCCACAGTCCCAACTCCTGCGCAATTTTCAAGAATTCGGCAAGATCAAGCATTCCATCAAAGCAGAACTCTCCTTCGCGCGGTTCGTGCAGATTCCATGGAACATAGGTTTCCACTGTGTTGCAGCCCATTGCACGCAGTTTTTCCAAACGATCGCGCCAATACTGCGGGACTACTCGAAAATAATGGATAGAGCCTGAGATAATCCGAAAAGGCTCCCCATTCAAATAAAACTGATCGCGAACTTCAAATTGATTCATTTCCATTGTTTTTCCTCTTAATAATAATTTGCGGGATTATGTTTCTTAAAACAGAATGTATCTTCTGTAATGATTTCGTCTGTGCCGAATTCAGGAAAGCATTTTATTTTACGGAACCGATCATACCAGCCACGAACTGCTTCTGCATGACAAAGAATAAGATACCTGTCGGTAACGTTGAAATCACAATGCCAGCCATAATCATACCATAGTCAGGCGTGTAGGACGACCCCATTGCAGAAAGAATCAATGGTACCGTTCGCTTTTGTGGATCTTGCAGTGCAATCAACGGCCACAAATAATTGTTCCAGCTGGTCATGAATGTGATGATTGCACCAGCGGCATACGTAGACTTCATAACAGGCAGATACATTTGCAGGAAGATTTCGGGTTCAGTCAGACCGTCAATTCGCGCAGCCTCTATAATATCTTTTGAGAAACTCTTTGTGTTCTGACGGAAGAAGAAAACCAGGAAGGCTGTACACACGACCGGCGAAATAACCGCAAACAGCGTGTTCAAACCGAAGCCTGTCAAGCCCGCCTTACCCACCGCACTGAACATGCGGTACAGTGGAATCATCAGCGCGCAAAACGGCACCATCATAGAAAGCAGCAAAATGTTAAACACGCGGTCACGCGCCCTACTGTGGAATATTTCGAAGCCATAGCCCGCAATAGAGGAAATGAGCAGCGCAAGCACGGTTGTGATGACAGCGATAAGTGCCGAGTAGCCAACTGAAGATCCAAAATTCAGCGCATTGTGGAATAGGTTCGTCAGGTTTTCCATTAAGTGCGTACCAAAGGCTAACTTTCCGGCATTTACCTCTCGTGCGGTGTTTGTGGCCGACACGATCATCCAGAAGAATGGGAAGATTGAAAATATCGCTATAATAATTAGAAAAATATATTTGAACACCGTAACCGCATTGTTTTTCTTTTTCATTGGTTGTCTTTCCCCCCTACTTTCATTTGAATCATGGAGAGAACCCCGATAAGGATTACCACGATGAAAGCTACCGCACACGCATAACCGAAGTTCGGTGTGTATTTAAAGCACAGGTTGTAAATGTATTGCGAAATGGTTACTGTTCCGTTTGCCGGCCCTCCCTGAGTAATATTCTGCACTTCGTCGAAGAGCTGCAGGGTACCGATAGTCGATGTAATGCTTGTAAACAGAACAATTGGTTTGAGGAGCGGCACAGTCATATAAGTAAATTTCTGCACAACATTGGCACCGTCAATGTCAGCGGCTTCATAGATGCTTGGTTCAATGTTTTGCATGCCGGAAAGAAAGAAAATCATATTGTATCCTGTCCAACGCCAAGTAATAGCGATGATGATGAGCGCCTTCGCCCAGAAAGAATCAGTCGTCCACAAGATGGGACTAAGACCAAGATGGCTGATCATCTGATTAAATAGTCCGTCGTTGGAAAATATATTCTTCATAATGAGAGAATAGGAAACCAGAGATGTGATGCAAGGCAAAAAAATCGCAATGCGGAAAAAGCTGCGTCCCTTTAATTTTTTATCATTTAGAATTACAGAAATAATCATTGCAAAAATAATCATGATCGGAACTTGGATGATTAAGTAAATAATGGTGTTGCCCAATGCCTTGCGCACTGTCTGGTCAGTAAGAAGACGCTGATAATTGGTCAGGCCGCCGAAATGTATATTCACGCCTTTTCCGGTCTGGAAAGACATAATCAATGCCCCGATCATTGGAATAAACACGAAAATTGAAATCAGAACAATACTTAGGGCAACAAATTTCCAGCCCCATCGATTTAATTTTTTGTCCAGTTTGTGTCGTATCACCTTAGGCGGCTTGGTTTCCCAGAGAATCCCGCTTCGGCTCTGTGAAAGGGAAGCGGTCTCCGCTTCCTGAGCATGATTCTCTTTCACATGAAAACCCTCCTTTTAAAAAAGCGGCCGTTGCCATCCGCTGGCAATGGCCGCTTCCTGTTAATCTATTTGTGCTATGCTCCGTTAACCGGCTGCGGAAATGATGCCTTCCACTTCGGTCTGAGCATTTTTCAGTGCAACGTCGACGGAGGTTCCTTTTATTACATTCTGAACCGCCTCTGTCATTTTGCTTTCAATATCATAGGTGGATGTTCCATAGTTGACCGCGGGAATATTATTGGTCCATTCCGCAAAACTCTTATACACTGTCTGATTGCTAAAAAATGTGTCGGGAGCATTTACATTTTTGCCCGATGCCGCATCCTTATATGTACTGACAAGACTGATGTCCTTGCACAGGCTGTCAAGAAGGTCAGTATTGGATGCAAAGGTTTTGCTTAAAAAGTCTTTCGCGTCATCTTTTCCGGCAACCTTATCAATAACATACCAACTGGCGCCACCACAGTTCGAGGCATTCACAGAACCAGAAACATTGGACATTTTCGGGAATGCAGCCACAGCCCATTTGCCAGACTGGTCTGTTGCTTTTTTAATACTGGAAGCATACCAGCAGCCGTTCACGGAAGTTGCTACTTTGCTCTCGTTCACAGCGGCAACGCCTGCGTCCCATCCGGAAGCGGTAATCGTAATCCCTTCCGTCTGCATCTTTTTGTAAATGTTAAGTGCTTCTTTCAGCGCGGCGTTGTCGGCAATATCGGCTTTTCCATCGGAATCTACATACCATTTGCCGGCAGACTGCATCATCATACGGATAAGACCTAAATCACTCGGATCCACGGAAATCATTGCCTTACCGGTCTTCGCCTTGACAGCCTTACCGATTTCAATAAATTTATCCCAGGTGAGACTTTCCATATCCGATGTCTTGTAGCCAGCTTGTTCAATCAGATCGGTACGATAAAATACATTTGCAACACCGCTGTCGAACGGGACACCGTAAACCTTGCCATCCTCCGTCATGGTCTTCAATTTATAATTCATAAACTTATCAGCTTTGGTTATATCTGAAAGATCACTAAGCGCACCTGGATAGGATTTCAGATAATTCTGAATCCGGTAGTCTTCAATCAGCACGATGTTCGGCATCCCGTCCACATTTCCAGATTCAAACGCGGTGTTCAGCTTCGCCACAATATCGTTTTGAGCCATACTCACGACATCCACAGTCACATTTGGATTTGTTTCCGCATAAACGGCCTTTGCTTCATTTGCAGCCTTTACATTGAACGTGTCATCCCAAGCCCAAATGGTAATCTTTTTGGGAGCCTCCGTACCGGCGGCAGCCGATGGCGCAGCTGAACTTGCAGCCTCGGAAGCCGCGGCGCCTGTCACGGAACTGGCCGTACTGCCCCCACTGCAGGCAACCATACTTACCAGCATAGCTGCGCTTAACAAAGTTGCTGTAATCTGTTTTACTTTCACAAATGACTCCTCCTAACAATTTTGTGTCTATGCACACTTTTCTAACTGTCCGTGCAATTATTTTATCATAATTTACACAAATTTCGTAGGACTTTTTTAGGATGTATTGGTATTCTTTTTAGGAAAAGTCACAAAGCTCCCAGAATTAAATTAGCATTATTTTTTGAAATTTTCACTTTTTTTGGTTAATGAGTCTTCAAAAATTGCCGGGAGCATCACTTTTACGGAGGTACCGTGCTCAGGTTCGCTGAAAATTTTTACTCCGTAAAGTTCCCCAAATAAGAGATGTATGCGGGCATTCACATTGTGAATGCCAATGGAGTGGCCATCCTCGCCCGATCGGCCGTCAATCAGCTCGTCGGCTTTACTTTGCGGCATGCCGACGCCATCGTCAATCACTTCACAGACCAGATTTTCGCCATGACAGTCGATTAGCACAGACACTACCCCCTGTTGACGATTCGTGAATGCATGGAAAAAGGAATTCTCCAAAAAAGGCTGCAGCAGCAGCTTAGGAATAAGGCAGTCCGCAGCAGCCGGGCTCAGATAGATTTCTGCCTGGATTTGGGGCCCAAACCGGACTTTTTGCAAAAAAACATAATTTTTTAAATTTTCCACCTCTTCGGATGCAGGGATCAACTTTTGGCTTTCACTGATGGTATTGTGTAAAAGCAGGGTAAACGTATCAATGCACTGCACTGCTTTTTCAGAATCCTTCTGCCAAATCAACCACTTGACGGATGTCAGCGTATTATAAATAAAATGGGGATTAATCTGCATCTGAAGCGTATGAATCTCCATCCGGCGCTTATCCTGTTCCATCTGAATAAGCTGGCGCACATAATGATTGAGATTATCAATCATCGCGCTGAATGCGCTGGCTAACTGCCGCACCTCGTAACCGCCGCCCGACGCCTCAATGTGATCGGGAAGCCCCTCCCTGGTAACATGCTCCATTGTATGAACCAGCTTGTTGATCGGCCGGGTGATCTGGCGGATGAAAAAGAACACGGCAAGAAGAACAATTGCAGTGACAGCCAGACAGATTACCAAAACATACGCACTTCCGCTCATTTCGTTCAGAGCGCGTGTATAGTCAAAAGCGCTCACAATATGCAGATCCCACCGGGGCATGGTACGCGCGAGTACTAGAACCTGTTTGTCCTGCAACTCCGTATAACGGCTGGTCTCTTTTTTAGAGTCCATATTCTGAATAATCTGCACCAGTTCCTCACTTTTTTGCCCGACAATTGTTTTGTTAGGCGCAGAAACGATAATGCCGGAGTCATCCAGAAGCATCAAATTATTTGTACTGTTGCTGAGGTTGTCAAAAAAAGCTTGCAAATCCTGCTGCCTCATGATAACGTAGGCGAAACCATATGCAGTTTGGGAGCCGGGATAAGTTAAAGCCTTCAGTGCTACAAAAGCGCTGCTGTCTTTGGAATGCTGTGTAATTCCCTTTTCCACATAACGGTACAGAATTTGATTCGGATGTTTGCGCGCGTCCTGTGTGATTTTACTTTTCAGAAGATCTTCCACCGACAACGAAAGGCTGGACTGATTGCTTACATAATTTTGCCCGTTTACGCCGACCACGGCAACATCGTAAAAAGTATCAGGCTTGACGACATTGAGCTGTTTAATCATATCATAAACCAGCAGGAACGCCTGTGGATTTTCCTGATTGGATTTCAGGTACTGGGAGAAGGCCCAGCTATTGTTAATTAACAATTCGACGTCAGTAATTTTGTCATTCATTGCTTCCATGTTTTTCTGAACCATCGCCATGATTTGTTCATTGGACCGGTTCATTGTTTCAATATATCCCTGCCTGGTAGTGTGAAAAGCAGCACCGAGTGTAAAGGCTGAAACAGCCAAAACGCCTGACACTACAACGCATGCAATTTTCATGAACAGGCTGCCCGGATGCAGAGTTCGGATGCGTTTTGTGAGATTCATATTCATCTACTCCCTTGATTTGCCGTACCTGCGGCGATATTCCCGCGGAGTGGTGCCAGTCAACTTTTTAAAGACACGAGTAAAGTAGCTCTGGTCCGCATAGCCTACTGCACTGCACACCCCGGAAACAGGAAGGTTCCCCAGCCGCAGCAATTCGATTGCATGACGGATGCGTTCTTTATTTAAATATTCGCTGAAACCGTCCGTGTGGTGGGAGCGGAAATAGGATGAAAGATAGGAATAGTTGAAATTAAACTGTTGGGCAATGTTGGCAAGTGTAAGCGATTCATTGTAATGGCTGTCAATATATTCTAAAATACTATGTATGGTGCTGCTGTGTGCATCGACCTCATATTTACGGATAATGACACGGAAATCCTCCTGAAGGGCGGAAAATATCTGTGAAAAATCTTCCGCGTAAGAACAGGCATAAATTTTGATCAGACAGTCCCGTTTCAGGTAGGAAAGGCTGTCTGCGTTTAATCCCTGATTTTCCAGTACAGAAATCATTTGATACCACGCATTTTGCACTTGGGTTTTTAATTCCATTTCATTCAGCGACCATCCGGCGACAACCGTATTAACATAATCCTCCAAAAAATCCAAAGCTTTTTCCACTTGCAGGGTTTCCAACAGCCTTGTGTAATTCATGATATTGAATTTGACTGCGGACTTTACATTCTGGAATTCTTCCTCGGTCAAAAAATATTTGCCTTTATAATAAAATTTTCGATCCAGATTGCTGAGAAACCTGCCATTGTAGATTTCTTTTAGAAGTGACGGATCAGAAAACACCTGACTGGCAGCATAAAAGATACGCGGCTCCTGTCGAGCGATTTGTTCTATATTCCAGCGCAACGCTTCAAGAACATCTTCCGTTTCTGACGGAGAAAAATTGACGACTAGAAGTAAAATGGTATTATTCACAACCAATTGTACATGGGTGCATCCAGACAGTGCTTCGTCCATACCCTGAGACAGAAGTTTTTTCTGCCTTTCCACAGCCGCCGTATCCTGACCGAAAATTCGGGCAATATTCATTCCAACCAGAATAAAACAAGGCTTCTGAAACGAGTTATGCAGCTGTTTCTGCATTTCTTCCCCAGAAAACCCGGACAATAACTGTTCCACGCACGCCGCCAGAGACAAGTCACGGCAACCTTGCAGCGTCAGTCCCGGAATACGGGACGCCACTTGCTTCATGATTTTCAGTAACGATAAAGGATTGAGGGTTGGCTTTAAAATATAGTCTACCGCACCACTTTGAAACGAGTCCCTCACATAATCAAAATCGCTGTAGCTGCTAAGTACCACCATCTGAATTTCCGGATACTTTGATCGCATACTTCTCTCCAGTTCCAGGCCGTTCATGACTGGCATTACAATATCAGTAAGCACAATGTGCGGATTGAACTTTTCCACCAGTTCAAGGGCATCCTTTCCATTGCAGGCTTCTCCCACAATTTCAAATCCTTCCGCATTCCAGTCAATCATGTTTTGAATTCCTTGCCGTGTAATATATTCATCTTCAACAATGAGCACTTTGCACATATTTACCATCCAATCTCCCCCCATTACTATGCTTTCTAATTATGAATCTTACTACAAAGATAAAACAAATTCAATGAAGGTTGATTGACAAATTTAAAATGCGGTCTTATATAACACAATTCACCACATTCACGATTTGTACTCAGCTTGATAAAATTTACAAGGATGAAAATATAAAGAAATTAGATGAATTTTAGATGAATTTTTAAAGTTGCAAAACAGTAACGCTAATATTGACGCGTGCGTACACTATTTTTTGACACCAAAAATATAGTATCAAGGCATGAAATATAATGGCATTACTTACTTTAAGATAAAAATACAACCGCATGAATTACCGAAAGTCTCAGTATCCATGCGGTTTTTCTATTTCCTAAGGACAATAATTTTGATGCAATTTGGCAATATTCAGTTGGACATGGCACCCTTCTTATCAACCGATGCAAACCACACATCTTCGTTAAACTTAAGCAAGGCTTTCTCGTTCTGCGTAAGCGTTTCAATGAAGCTGTGTATATTTTCACACGTTGTAATACAGTTACTTTTCTCCGCCTCAATAGCATAAGTTTCGCCTTGAAGGTTTCATATTTTTCCACTTGATTCTCGTACCGCTGTTGGTAAAAAATCTGATCAATTGTCTCATGTTCATTTTCTTCAACGTACTGGCGGATATCTTGACCCGTGTTTTATTGCCACAGACCGGGCATAATATCCACTCATATTTACACACTCTACCATTCCTTTACCTGATGTTTTTGTTGACCACTATCATTTTAATGCCTACAAACATTAAGCTGTTTTGCGTTTGTAAGCCAGCATTGCGAAAATATACGCAACAATAAGAATACCAAGACACCACGCAAGTGCGACCCAAATGTCATTGCCGACAGGCTGCCCCGCGAACAGGGAACGTATCGCGTTGACAATAGAGGTTACTGGCTGGTTTTCGGCAAAGGCGCGAACAGGCCCCGGCATAGAAGCGGTTGGTACAAACGCCGAGCTGATAAACGGAAGGAAGATAAGCGGGTAGGAAAATGCGCTTGCACCGTCAATCGATTTAGCGGACAGTCCGGCAATTGCCGCGATCCATGTCAGGGCCAGCGTAAACAGTGCGAGTATACCGGCCACAGCAAGCCATGACAATACTCCCGCCGACGAGCGGAAGCCCATAATGAGCGCTACAAGAATAATTACAACAACCGAAATCGCATTGGATACCAGTGAGGTCAGCACATGCCCCCACAGCGCGGCCGAACGCGCAATCGGCATGGAGTGGAACCGTTCGAAGATGCCGCTTTGCATATCCATGAACAGACGGTAAGCCGTATAGGCGATGCCGCTTGCAATTGCCATCAGCAGGATGCCGGGCAGCAGGTAATTCACATAGTTATCCGTACCGGTTTGAATGGCACCACCCAACACATAGACGAACAGCAGCATCATCGCGATAGGCGTGATGCACACTGTGATGATGGTGTCCATACTGCGGAAAATATGGCGCATGGAACGTCCAAGCATAACGCCCATATCACTGAAAAAGTGTTTTTTTGTCGTTTCCATTTATTTTTCCTCCTTTTTGCCGATGATTGCTAGGAAGATCTCCTCCAATGTCGGCTGTTTTTCAACATACTCCACTTTTGCGGGCGGGAACAGCTTTTTCAGTTCTTCAAGCGTGCCGCTCACGATAATCCTGCCCTCATGCAGAATGGCAATTTGATTGGCGAGCTGTTCGGCTTCATCCAGCATCTGCGTGGTCAGGAATACCGTTGTACCATTAGCAGCAAGCTCTTTGACAGTCTTCCAAACCTCGATGCGCGCCTCGGGGTCAAGACCGGTGGTCGGCTCGTCGAGAAAAATAAGCTGCGGTTTTCCGATCAGGCTCATAGCAATGTCGAGTCTGCGGCGCATACCGCCTGAATAGGTGGACGCCCTGCGGTCGGCGGCGTCGGTCAACCCGAAGCGTTTCAGTAAATCATCCGCGACCTGACGCGGATTGTCAAGATGCCGCAGTTTGGCAATCATAATCAAATTTTCCCGCCCGGTCAAAATCTCGTCCACGGCGGCGAATTGCCCGGTCAAGCTGATCGACTGCCGTACACGGTCTGGCTTTGCCGCAACATCAAAGCCGTTGACGACGGCGGTTCCGCCGTCCTGTTTCAGCAGCGTGGTGAGGATTCTGACAATCGTCGTCTTACCCGCGCCGTTGGAGCCAAGCAGGGCGAAAATACTGCCTTTTTCCACCTCAAAATCCACGCCCTTCAGGACTTCCGTGGTTTTGAAGGATTTTTTTAAACCCTTTACTTGAATTGCTTTGTCTTTCATTTAGAGTCGTTCCCCTTTCCGAATTTTTTCAGTATGTCACGGTTGAGCGCCTCGTGCCAGTCTTCCGTGTATGTCCTGGCGCTGCGCAGCAGCTCGTCGCAGAACGCGGCCACATCCTCGCCGGTGATCTCCAAAACATGCTTGCCTTCCGCCGCGCCAGCCTCGAATAGTTCTATCAGATCATAATGAATCTTCATCATGTCATAGCCGTCTCCTCCCGCAAAATTCCACATATATCCCTGAATTTTTTTAAAGACGAACCGATAGTCTTTGGGCAGAGCCTCCACCCTTGCCATCTGTTGCCTGTACTCGCGCTTGCTCTCAATTATTTTTTTCACATTGAAATAATTATCGAAAAACTCAGACATTTGATTGCTTCTCCTTTAACTCGTTAATTTTTGATGATACGAACTCCCAATTTTCCCAGAATTTACGTAGTTCCTTGCGCCCCGCGCCGTTGGAGCCAAGCAGGGCGAAAACACTGATTTTTCCATCCCGATATCCCCCTTCTACTTTGTTTTATCCGTGACCTTTTTCATGGCCTTGTTAACTTCTTGGTTAACAGATTCTTGATAGATGTCAGCGTAAGTTTTTGAATCTTTGATTAGATCGTCGCAGAAAGCCGCTACGTCACTGCTCGTCACTTCGAGCACGCCTTTCCCCAAGGCCGCGCCCTCTTCAAAAAGATCGATTATCCCCGAGAGCAAACCCGTCCCGTCGGTTAGCTCGACAGGGCCGACCTTAAAGAGATATTTTTGAATCTCTTTATAAACAATCTGATAATCTTGCGGGAGCGCTTTGACACGCGCCACGTGCGCTCGCCACTCTTTTTTGCCTTCGATGATATCTTGTATGCTCATTTTATCCTCCTATTTACCTAATTTTTTAGCGATATTTTTGTTGAGTTGCTTGCGCCACTTGTCGCGATAAGACTTTGCCCCTTCTTCGCCGGCCAGCGCAGAACAGAAGCCTTTGATGTCGTCACCTAAAACTTCTTGGACACTCTGACCGTCCGCCGCCGTTTCTTCGAGCAGGCCAAGCACACCGTCAAGAATTGGCATGAGGTTGCGACCGGTGAAATCTGAGTGCGGCCAAAGATTGGCATTAATTTTTTCCCATGCCGCTTGATAATCAGCCGGCAGCTTTTTGACTCGCGATTCAAAAGTTTTCAATTCTTTAGTCATGTCGCTGCCTGTGATTCTTTCCCAAAAATTCATTGTTTTCCCTCCTTTAATTGGTTGATTTTCGACGCGACAAATTCCCATTTTTCCCAGAACTTCCGCAGTTCCTCGCGCCCCGCATCGTTGAGCGCGAAAAACTTTCGCGGCGGCCCCATGTCGGAGGGCTTTTTAGTGATCTCTACCAGCTTGCTTTTTTCAAGCCGGATCAGGATGGTGTACACCGTTCCCTCCACAACATCTGTGAATCCGAGGGCGTTCAGCCGCCGCGTGATTTCGTAACCGTAGGTTTCTTTGTGGCTTATAATTTCAAGGACGCAGCCCTCAAGCACGCCTTTGAGCATTTCTGTTAGGTTTTCCAGCATAATCACTCCTTTACTATTGTGTATGACTTGTATGCAGTATTAATTACTACCGCTATATAGTAACACGCAATAGTACTGGTGTCAATAAGGTAAAACAAAAAAATCTGTAATGAAAAAAGACAGTAAAAATCCCCGCTGCCAGCTGGCGAAAACCAGCGAACAACGGGGCCGTTTATAGTGGTGTACTGTTTCACGATTCTTAAAATTTTATGAAAAACAGAAAAAAGTGTCAAGGAGGGTACATCTTTTCACAATATGGGTTCAAAAAAGCAAGAAAGCCTCCCATCAAGACGACTTGATTTTTTCTATACAACACAAAGATCCCAGTAATACTGGGACCTTTCTCTCGTCAACATTGTATCAATATCGACGTTTGTTTTTGGAGCGGAAGACGGGAATCGAACCCGCGTATTTAGCTTGGGAAGCTAATATTCTGCCATTGAACTACTTCCGCATATCGTGTTTTCCTATTCTAACACAAAGTTTCTGCAGATTCAAGAGCTAATTTTATTTTAATATCTCGTTAAATAATTTTGCATCCGCGGTGGAGTTACTCCCGACCGAAACAAATACATATTTTCCATTTTGTGTAACAGTAGCATTTTTCAGCGCGTTGTACTGCGTTGGATTAAGACTTTTAAATCCGGCCGCTTTCGAATTGATATGTTCCGCTACTGCAGTCTGAAGTTCGGTAAGCTTTGATTTGTCTGTAAGCTGAAAACAGACAAGCTCGGAAGCATTGTCGGACGACTTACTCATGTACAGGGAACTGGCAGAGATTACACCATCCGGTATGCTGTAATGTTTGGATAGCTGAGCAGAACTGACTTCCGCCAAATCTGAATAATGCATCTCATTTATAATCTGAACAATTATCTGAGAAGGTGCGGGACCCGCCTTGTTTTCCACTCTGTTCCGAACCAGCAAATAACTGCCCGCAAAAATCACCAGAGCAGCAGTCAGCGCAATCACAGAAAAAATCAACCATCTTTTTTGGCTTTTCTCTTCTTGGTCCACACTTTCACCGTCTTCCATATTATTACATTTTCTGTATTTTACATTATTTTTTAATTTTTTATATTGTAAATCAGAACAATGCAGAAATATGACTATATTTTGTACTATTGTAAAACATATTTTGTATAAAGCTAAATAATGGTCAAAAATCATAATCGCTTTACATAACTGTAATATTTATTTTTTTTAGCTAAATCCATAATGTGCATTCTTCAACACTTTCAACCGACTTTTCAACAACCCATGCTAAGAAAATCCAAGTATTATTACAATATTCAACATGTTCTGCTATAGCTTTATAAAAAGATTGTGGAATAATTTACAAAAAATTGGGTTTACATAATATATGAGAATTCAACGAGATCATTGTTACTTTAGGTTCTATATATAGATTTTTAAAAGAATCAGCCGGATCAAAAGACGACCCGGCTGAAAATTTTAATGTTATTTTAATTTTTTTGCGACTTCGTCCGTTGCCTTAGCAATAAACGCGTCCAGTTCCATTGTTCCAACATCGCCGTCTTTACGGCTGCGCACCGCCACAGTGCCGCTTTCAACTTCTTTATCTCCGATCACGAGCATATACGGAATCTTCTGGAGCTGTGCCTCACGAATCTTGTAGCCGATCTTCTCGCTGCGGGTATCGCAGGTAACCCGGATTCCGGCGTTCTGAAGCTCTTCAACAATCTTATCTGCATCGGCCTGCAAACGGTCACTGATTGGCAGCACCCTGACCTGCTCCGGCATTAGCCACATGGGCAGCGCACCGGCATATTTTTCGATTAAAAGTGCAAGTGTGCGCTCATAGCAGCCAATCGAAGTACGGTGAATGATATACGGATTTTTCTTTTTGCCGTCTGCGTCCATATACTCCATGCCGAACTTCTCCGCAAGCATTTGATCAATCTGAATCGTGATGAGCGTGTCTTCCTTACCAAACACATTTTTTAGTTGTATATCGAGTTTCGGGCCATAGAAAGCGGCCTCGCCGACACCCTCTACAAACGGAATGTCCAAATGGGTCAGAATCTTGCGCATGACACCCTGCGCCTCATCCCACTGCTCTTCAGTACCAATATATTTTTGGCGGTCGTTCGGGTCCCACATGGAGAAGCGGTAGGAAACATCCTCGTACAGTCCAAGTGTTTTCAACATAAAAATGGCAAGCTCAAGGCATTTTTTGAATTCATCCTCCAGCTGTGCCGGAGTGCACATCAAATGCCCTTCTGAGATTGTGAACTGACGCACGCGGATCAGACCGTGCATCTCGCCGGAAGCCTCATTGCGGAACAGTGTTGAAGTCTCATTATAGCGAATCGGAAGATCACGGTAAGAACGTGATTTATTCAAATAAGCCTGATACTGGAACGGGCAGGTCATTGGGCGCAAAGCAAAGACTTCTTCGCCCTTTTCCTCGTCGCCAAGAACAAACATGCCGTCCCTGTAGTGATCCCAGTGACCTGAAAGCTTATACAGGTCGCTTTTTGCCATAAAGGGTGTTTTGGTCAGCTGCCAGCCGCGTTTCTGCTCCTCATCCTCCACAAAGCGTTGCAGAAGCTGAATCACACGCGCACCGTTCGGCAGCAGAATCGGCAGCCCCTGCCCGATGAGGTCACTGGTAGTAAAATAGCCAAGCTGTCTGCCAAGCACATTATGATCACGTTTTTTCGCTTCTTCCACCATGGCAAGGTACTCTTCCAGCTCGCTGCTTTTCGGGAAGGAAATGCCATAAATACGCTGGAGCATTTTATTTTTGGAATCGCCGCGCCAATAGGCGGCGGTTGCAGCGGTCAGCTTGACAGCCTTTACATGACCGGTGCTCATAAGGTGCGGACCGGCGCACAAGTCGGTATAGTCGCCCTGCTTATAAAAGCTGATTTTCTCGCCTTTGCCGGAATGCTCCGCAATGAGTTCCACCTTATAGTTCTGATTCGCCTGTTCCATAAGCGAAGTTGCTTCCTGTGGGTCAAGTTCAAAACGCTCGAGCGGAATATCTTCTTTTATAATTTTTTTCATTTCAGCTTCGATTTTAACCAAATCATCCGGCACCAAAGTACGGGGCAAATCAAAATCATAATAAAAACCGTCATCAATTGACGGACCGATGGCAAAGGCAGCGTCCGGGAACAGATGCTTTACCGCCTGCGCCATAATATGGGAGGTAGTATGCCAGTAGGCTTTTTTGCCCTCAGGCTGATCAAACGTCAAAATCTCAAGATCACAGTCCTGTGTAATTGGGGTGCGCAAATCAACAACCGCCCCGTTTATTTTCCCGGCGCAGGCTGCTTTGTAAAGTCCCGCCCCAATGCTCTTGGCGATTTCAGCGACTGTTATGCCGCTTTCAAACTCTTTGACATCGCCCTTCAAATTAACTTTTACCATATCTTTCACTCCTTAAAAATAAAAAAAGCCCTGCCCCAAAATAAAAAGGGGCAAGACAAAGCTTACGGTTCCACCCAAATTCAGTGATAAAATCACTCTCATTGCAGCAGGTAACGGTGCGGGCCGGCGCACCTTTGGCAAAAGCGTTCG
>Ga0366796_1042_pt1 | contig 19416 bp, 18 predicted proteins | sample BONcelN113001D13_FD_207047 | JGI IMG/M metagenome (GOLD analysis project Ga0366796, IMG submission 207047) | Enriched cells from coal bed in the Powder River Basin, Montana, United States - BONCAT cells N11 rep3 HSBNCT.N11.300.1.D13 ... | reverse complement strand
TTTCCTCCGCTCAAAGCATTCGGAAAAAGCTATTACCATACTTACTGCAGCGACCGGTATTATATTCCATCCGTGGGCAGCCTCTTTATTCTTTCACAGCGAGTAGCATAATAATATATGAGATTGAACACGGTTTACAGTACGGTTTACGCAAAACAACGTTGTATTGCTTTTATTTTTACTGTATAATTTGCCTGAGGTGATTTTATGCACAGTCTGGATTTTGATGAATCAGAGTGTAATTTGATTGATTCCGCACTTAAGAATTTAAATGAGAGCGTTAAAAATACGGTCGATCACTCTGAAAGCACGGACAGCGAACTGGTCCGTTTCACGTTGGCTTATTCCGACGTGATTAATGACCTCTGTTTGTCTGTGAATGAGCGGGATTCGTTTACTGCATCTGAGATAAAAATGATTTACAGCGCGCTGGAACAACTTCCCAAGGCCAAAAAAAGCGTTGCATCCCTGCGGGATTCCATTGCTGATTACTGCAAGGATTTTAAAATAGAGCTGCCTTAACACGGCAGCTCTATTTTTAGCATAAAGCAAGCCCGTTTATGGGCGGAGATCATCTTCAAAAAATGCAAGCACAGCAAAGCGCCCGGCTCCAAGCGGAGGCGGGCGCTTTGTTTATTCTGTAAACATTCATATTTTCCATTTAAATAACATCACGCCGCCGATCATTAAAGCGATACCCGCAAATTTCTGCCAGCCGAAAGGAATATGCTGGGAATCAAACAACCCGAAAGCGTCGATAACCGCAGCCACCAACAGCTGTGAAATTAAAATAACAGAAATAGCCACCGTAGGCCCCAAACCTTTAATGGCCAGCATGACGGTGATAGTAATGACGATTCCCAGCACCCCGCCCAGCAGATAAACCTTGTTTGTACCGCCCAATTCACCAAAGTTTCCCTTCCCCATAAACAGCACAGTAATCACAGACAATGCAAACGCCACGCCCTGCACCAGAACATTCGATTCATACAACCCGATGCGGTCACCTAATCGCGTGTTCATGACTCCCTGAACACTCATAGCCGCGCCCGCCAAAATACTAAAAAGAATACCCAGCAAATGGAACCCCCCTGCTCTGTCCAGCTTTCGTTTGAAGTTAGCTTTTCCAGAAAAGAGGAATAACATACAAAAAAAGGGAACTGTTACGAAACGTTATCCGCCACACCAATTCATCGTGACCTAAAATTTCAGCAGTCAATGTGTGGCAGCTCAGTCAGCCGTTTCAATTTCTTTCGTTGAACTTTTATATTTTAATTTCGGTATTGATGAAAACAGATGAATCAGAAGTTGACATAACACCATTCCAGCCAGTCCCCCTGTGAAATCAAGAAGAATATCACTGACATTACCGCTCCTGCCCTGAATAAATGTTTGAAGAAACTCGTCGAGTACCGGAATCGAAAGCAAAATAAACAGTTCCATAAAAAGGTATTGAACAGGCCGCCTGACATACATTCGCACAGTGAGAATCAGCAAATTTCCCAAGGCAAAATATTCAATGAAATGTCCCGTCTTCCTTACAATATGTTCGGTAATCGAAGCGTGAATCCCGATGCGGGAAATCGATGTATTGATCAAATTCATTACAAACTGGCTTTTTTCGTTTGACTCCGGCCCCGGGAACATGGAATTGCTGAAAATAAAGAGTACAAAGCCTGTCGTAATGAAAGTAAAAAGAATTTTGACAAATTTATTCGACGTCATAAATATGAACCGCCTTCATTATATTTTTCTTTTGATAGAGTAAAATATTAATTTATTTCAAAGGGATAAAGCTTATAATATCATATTATAGTCGTTTCTGAGCAAGAAAAACACACTAAATAGGGCGAGAACCGTTATTTTAGCGGATAATTGCTACATTGCGAATCATCTTAAATCTTATCATTGAACCCCCGATTTTTATTTGGCAGATAGTTCGCCCATAATATTTGCATTTTAAGCGACAGTCGTTTATATTAGTAAAGAGAATCAGCTGACAAACCATAATAAAGAATTAAGCCTCCCACCGTATGATGGGTGTTTTTATGAGAATCAGGAAGAGGATGAATGGTTTATGGGCACCAATATTTTAGTGGTGGATGATGAACAGGCCATAGCGGATTTAATTGAAGTGTATTTAAAAAACGAGGGCTTTACGGTGTACAAATATTATAACGGTCAGGACGGCCTCAACTGTGTAAATTCGGTACAGTTGGAGCTTGCGATACTTGACGTAATGCTGCCGGATATTGACGGCTTTGCTGTCTGCCAAAAAATCAGGAAAAATCATAATTTTCCTGTTATCATGCTGACGGCAAAAGTGGAAGAACTTGATAAAATCACCGGGCTGACGCTGGGTGCGGACGATTACATGACAAAACCGTTTCAGCCCTTGGAGCTTGTCGCCCGCGTCAAAGCGCAGCTGCGCAGATTTACCAAATATAATTCCGCCGAACCGGTGCGTGAAGAAAAGCTGATTGAATTTTCCGGTCTGGTATTGGACAAAGATACTCACGTATGTACCCTGAATGAAAAGCTGCTTGCACTTACTCCCACTGAGTTTTCAATTTTGTGGGTGCTGGGTTCCAATCGGGGGCGTGTCGTCAGTTCTGAAGAGCTGTTCCGCGAGGTATGGGGCGACAAGTATTTCAGTAACAGCAATAATACGGTGATGGTTCACATCCGGCACTTAAGGGAAAAAATGCATGATTCCGCAGAGCATCCCAAATATATAAAAACCGTATGGGGGGTTGGCTATCAAATTGAAAGATAACGGAAGAAGCGTTTTAAAAGCCGGTATTATCCTGATAATCATTGTTCTGTTTTATTTTGGAATCGTGTGGCTGATGGATCAAAGGTTTAACGGAGCGTTGGCCGACTGGTTTAATTATCGGTTTTTCATTGACCCCCAAAAAGCAAGTGACGGAAAAATAGGAGTTCTGTTTCAAAGCTGGTATGAAATAAAGCAATTTCTTATGATTGTATTTACCGCTTTCGTCATTTTCACAGCGTTATGCATCAGCATTCCGACCTATTTTTATGCGCGTTATAAAAGCAAAAAAGACATTCGCTTTATTACAAATTTAATCAGTTCCTTTATGAAGTCAGACAGTGACGATTTATCACTGCCGAAAGAGTATTCGGGAATTGAAACACAGCTTATCAAAATAAAAGCGCTGTCGCAAAAAAACGAACAGCTTGTGCAAACGGAAATGCAGCGAAAAAATGACCTGATCACTTATTTGGCGCATGACCTGAAAACACCGCTTGCTTCGGTAATCGGCTACCTGAGCCTTTTAGATGAAGCACCGGACATGCCACCGGAACAAAAAGCAAAATACGTCGGAATCGCTTTGAAAAAAGCTTACCGGCTGGAAGAATTAATTAACGAATTTTTTGACATTACAAGATTTAACCTGCAATCCATTGTTCTGAATAACGGCAAAATAAAACTCGCTTTTATGCTTCAGCAAATGACGGATGAATTTTACCCCATGCTCACTCCGCAGGGAAAACAGGTTTCAATGCATGTTCCAGACGATCTTATCCTTGCAGGGGATGCGGACAAGCTGGCGCGTGTCTTTAACAATATTCTCAAAAATGCAATCGCTTACTGCTATGAAAACAGTGTGATTGACATTACAGCTTGTCAAGAAGAGGGTTCTACCGTTATTACATTCACAAATCACGGGGATCCTATTCCTGTACAGAAACTGAACACTATTTTTGAAAAGTTTTACCGAATGGATTCCGCTCGCTCCACAAACACCGGAGGCGCCGGGCTGGGGCTGGCAATCGCCAAAGAAATTGTCACCGCGCACGGCGGGACAATCACCGCGGAAAGCAGCGCGGAACATACCGTTTTTACAGTAAAGCTTCCGTCATAAGAAAATCTTAAGATGTTTATAAGACAAAATTCCAACATGGCTGCTGATTCTGTGTTTAAATAGAAGCAGGACAGATTAATACTGATCTCCAATAAAAGTATCGATAAAAATCTGCATCAAAATCCATACACGAAAGCTCTTGATTTGATTTTTATATACTTTTTAATCGGATATCAGTATAAGGAGTTGTTTTAACATGCGAAAAACAAAAAGAAGAAAATCAAAGCTGTGGGTGCTTCTGCTGATCATCGCGGCCGCCGTATTCGTATACAAATCTAATCTTATATTTAACGGACAAGCACTGTTCAAAAAAGCCGGCAGTGATAAAATTGATTCGGGTCCCTCATCATCGGAGTCCATCTCGTCTCAGCCGTCATTAGCGGTCTCTGATTCCGATGATTTTGTCACCATCAGCAATTTGCACAGCCCGAATGCTATTCTGGTTCGACTGGATGATCATGCCACGCTGATGAAGGAAAACAGCGAGCAAAAAATTTACCCGGCTTCTTTGACTAAAATTATGACAGTAATCGTTGCAATTGAAAATTTACCGGACTTACAGAAAAAGATAGAGCTTCCTGGCTCTATGTTTCAGGAGCTGTACAAAGCGGATGCATCAAGAGCGGGATTTTTACCGGATGAAAAAGTTCGTGCAGATGACTTGCTGTACGGCGTCATGCTGCCAAGCGGTGCGGAGTGCTGCATTGGCCTTGCGGACGATATTGCAGGCTCAGAGCAGAAATTTGTAAAATTGATGAATCAAAAGGCAGCGGAACTCGGCATGAACAGTACGCATTTTACCAATACCACAGGACTGCAGGACAGTAACCACTACACAACGGTAAAGGACTTGTCTGTTCTTCTTAGTTATGCGCTGCAAAACAATACGTTTCGGGATATTTTTACCGCTTCCCGCTACTCCACATCACCGACCAACAAACATAAGGACGGAATCACCTTTCAAAACACAATGTTTAAGAACATAGAAAACCCCGCAATTAGCGGTGGAAAAATTTTGGGAGGCAAAACCGGATTTACCGACGAGGCCGGACTGTGCCTTGCAAGCCTTGCGCAGAAAGACGGCAGGGAGTATATTCTTGTAACGGCAGGCGCAAAAGGGAATCATGAATCGGAGCAATACAACATTGAAGACGCTTACGCTGTATATAATAAATTAGGAAAGCAATAAGCCTGTCGTCAGCAGTGATCATTGTACTGCCGGGAACCGGCCGCGTTGAAATTCGAAGTTAAATCATTTGCTTGCTTTCATTGAACTGACTTCTTTAAGATATCAACAAAAAAAGCCATATGGATACTGTGTCAATCAGTGTCCGTATGGCTTTTTATGTTTGAATGGCTTCGCCCGATCACATTAAAGTAATGTCAAAAGACAATGTCTGGGAAGCGTTTGGCGCAAGAATTTTAACGCCGCGCTTATTTTCAAAAATATCGTCTTCGTCACTGCAGGTACAAATTCCTGTCCAAGGTTCTACCGCAACAAAGTCGCCGCCGTTTTTGCTTGACCAAACAACAACATAATCAAAACCGGGGAAATCCAGCTTTACGCCTTTTCCGGTGTTTGGATTGTACATTTTTGCCGAACGGGATTTTAACTGGTCAAAAATTTGGCAGTCATAACTAAACCATGTGCGGTCCATTGGGAAAGTCTTTGAGTTATTTAATATCAGGGTGCGGTGCTCCACATCAATCAACCCGTTTTTTAAAGCACGCGGGCAGTTCGCATACTCTTTTTGCTCAAACTCGACCACATAATCTTCAAAAGATTCCCCATCCTTTAAAGGACAGCGGAATGCGGGATGGCCGCCTACAAAATAAGGCATTGGCTCACTGTCTTTGTTGATGACCGTAAAAGCCATTGTCAGTGTTTTTTCGCATAGCGTATACTTTACCTGCAATTCAAAATCATATGGGAAACGCTCTTTTGTTTCCTCGTTGGAAATGACGGAATAAGTAGCGGAATTTTCGGTGCTGTCAATCAAATTGAACTCCATTTTCTTAACAACGCCGTGACGCTCCATTTGGCAGGTCTTATTACCGCCGACAATTGCTTTTTTGTCGCGAATGCTGCCGACAATTGGGAATAAAATAGGTGATTGGCCGCTCCAAAATGCAGGGTCGCCCTGCCATAGGTACTGTGTTCCCTCGCTGTCCATCAGAGAGGTCAGTTCCGCACCGGTCGATTTAATTTCTGCAGAAGCCGCATTGCTATGGATTTTTTGATTCATCGTAAAATTCCCTTCCTTTTTATCATTCACTGATTTCCGATTGCTACAAGCTATTATTATATACCGGATACAACAATTTTTTATTCTTTCACGAAGTAATATTTTCCTAAAGTGATTAATACGAGTACCGGCGTTATCCGATTTATGATAACGCCGGTGAGAGATTTTTTTAGTTTACTCCATGAACTCTGAAACTTCGTCTGTCACAGGAGCCTGATTTTCGGTTTCAACTTCCGGATCAGTTTCCGTTTCAGTTTTGTCTTCAGGTACCGCCGCCGTTTCTTTCAGGGTGAACTTTGCAATTAATTTCCTCAGCATATCTGCCTGCGCAGACAGTTCCTCGCTGGATGCCGCGCTTTGTTCGGCAGTAGCGGAATTGGTTTGTACCACAGCGGAAACCTGTTCCACTCCCTGAGTGATTTGGGTAATCGCCATAGCCTGTTCAGAGGATGCCTTGTCAATTTTTTGAATGGTTCCCCCTACAAGCTGTACCTTCTCCGCAACATCAGCAAGCAGCTTCGCAGTCTGGTCAGCAATTTTCGACCCTTCCTGCACATCGTTAATCGAACTTTCAATTAGAACAGTGGTTTGTTTTGCTGCGTTGGCGGACTTGTTGGCAAGGTTTCGGACTTCATCCGCCACAACAGCAAAACCTTTGCCGGCAGCGCCCGCTCTTGCCGCTTCCACAGCTGCGTTCAGCGCAAGAATATTGGTTTGAAAAGCAATGTCATCAATTACCTTAATTATTTTTACAATTTCATTGGAAGAAGTATTCATATTATTCATCGCAGCCAGCATTTGCTGCATCTGCTGGTTGCCAAGGCTCACGCCTGTGACGGCATCTTTCACATAACCGGTCACGCGGTCAACATTGTCGGCATTCTGCCGAACCGATTCCGAAACCTCGGAAATGGTCGCGGAAAGTTCCTGAGTGGAACTGGCCTGCTCGGTCGCACCCTGTGCAAGCGCCTGTGCGCCGCTTGAAACCTGGTCGGCGCCGCTGCTTACCTGCTCGGAGGATGTATTGATAATAGACAGCGTTTCACTCAGGTCATTCGTGATTTGGCGGAATGCAGCCTTTATCGGTGCAAAATCGCCGTGATAATCCTGTGTGATTTCCGTTGTCATATCCCCCTGAGCGATTAAGTTCATGTTTTCGGAGATATCGCTCACATAAAGCTTGAGTGTGGAAGCTGCCGTTTTCAGCGAGTTGGCAAGCGAACCGATTTCATCTTTGGAAACGTAAGTGATGTCTACATCCAGATTGCCCTGAGCAAGGGATTTTGCGGCAACAGCCATTTCATTAATCGGCCTGCTCAGCGCGTGCGCCAGCCACAGCCCCCAGCAAACAGAACCGGAAACGCCGATCACAATTAAGATCAGCAGAGCGATCGTCATAATATCCGCCATCCGATTGTTCGTCGCGTTGGTCGCCTGCGCCGTCGTTATGCCGCTACGCATACAGATGGTGTAATACCCCACGATTTTAGTATTGGCGGTAGTAAACTCACCCAGATGCTGCATTGCCTTGTTGGTGTCGCCGCTTTCGACATCCTGTGAAATTTTTTGAAACAAAGGATAAAGAGTATCCTGAAATCTTTTTTTTGCATCTTCAAAATAAGGTTTCAATTTCGGGTCTGTCAGCGTTGGCTCGTATTGTGCGATTCCCTCGTTGTATTCCCTTAAATACTGCGCGGTTTTTACTTCGAGCGTGGACTTTTGGGAGGACGAGCTGCCATACAGAATATAATCCCTTGCCAGGCCCGCCATATCGCCGACATTTGTAATAACGCCGGATATAATCGGGATTGGCGCTGTTTGCTTTTCATACAGATTTTGACTGGCTGCCTTCATTTGCTGGATCTCGACAATTCCCGCAACGCCGATCAAGACCGATATGAGTGAAATAATCAGGAATGATGAAATCAGCTTTGCAGAAATTTTCATGTTCTTCATATTAGTGCCTCTTTCCGTCAAATTTGTTCTGAATTAACTAAGCGATGCCTGACAGAGTCACGCACCGCATAGTTAAGATGAGTATTTATAGAGATGAGAGGGACTACTGGATGAAAATGGGCATCACCCACCATCGGCTTTATGAGCCGGGGAGTTAAATTTCTTACCCGCCGAATAGCGTTGACAGTCCAGCGGATTAAGTCCTTCACGATTCCGAACTTTACTTTGATGGGAAGAAACATTAATATATCAGGCCAAGCGGCCAAAAAACACTGCAAGCTCGAATCGTTGTGAATTTCTTCGCCTTTATGTAAGGATTACTTGCCTGCAAGTTCCTTGACTTTTGCAATTTGGGCTTCGTTCAAGTCAAGAACATCGCTGTTGTCCATGCCGGTAGAGGAATCCTCCACCAAAATCAGCTTAGTGTCTTTATTGGTAACGGTATTGTGCCACAGTGTGCTGGGAATGTTGTACACCTTCATCGGTTCCATGTACTCCGCTTCGATTACCAGTTCCCCGTTCACTTCGTTTGCATAAAGAAGAACGCATTTACCCGACAGCAAAACAAACAGTTCGTCGGTCTTATTGTGGCGCTCAAGGCAGTTGGTGTTTGCAATATCATTGGCTGGCTTCCAGTTTTTAATGCCGACCATCCATTTGTCGTTTTCAAATACGCGGGTCAAACCTTCGCCTTCGTATTCGTGCTTCTGAATCTTCATAAAAAGCTCTCCTCTTATTTCGTAATTTTTCTGCACTGTTCCGCAATATTTTCAGCGGTCAACCCGTAAGCGGCAAAAAGATCTGCAGGTTTGCCGGATTTACCGAATTTATCCTGAATACCAACGCGGGCAAACTTCGCACAGGAGTTGCCTGCAAGTACTTCCGCAACCGCTGAACCAAGGCCGCCGATAATAGAATGTTCTTCTGCAGTAACCACAGCACCGCATTTGTCAGCCATGGCAAGAATGCATTCTTGATCAATCGGCTTAATGGTATGGAAGTTTACGACCGCAGCGCTGATACCTTCGGCGGCCAGCATTTTGGATGCCAGTAAAGCGTATGGAACCATCAGACCGGTTGCCATGATGCAAACGTCGGAACCGTCTCTCATCACATTGGCTTTACCGGGGATGAAGGGTGTGTCCGGTGTTGTAATGGTTTCAACAACAGGACGCGCAACGCGGATGTAAACAGGACCGTTGATCTCTGCCGCTGCAAAAACAGCTTTCTTTGTTTCAAGCGGGTCGCAAGGTACAAAAATGGTCATGCCGGGTAAGCCCCTCATCAAAGAAATATCTTCGATGCTCTGGTGGCTGCCGCCGTCCTCACCGACACAAAGGCCGGAATGGGAAAGACCAAGTTTGACATTGGCATTCACATAGCTAATGGAATTGCGGATTTGCTCGTAAGCACGGCCTGTACCGAACAAGGCAAACGTGCTGACAAAAGGAGTTAATCCTGAGTGTGCAAAGCCTGCAGCAGCACACATCATGTTTGCTTCGGCAATTCCAAAATTGTAAAAACGGTCCGGGTATGCCGCGGCAAATGAATTGGTCATTGTTGCATGGGCAAGGTCCGCGTCCATTACAACAACATTTTTATTTTTTTCGCCAAGCTCTACTAAAGCCTCGCCATAAGCAACTCTTAGTGATTTACTCTCAGCCATTGATAGTTACCCCCAGTTCTTTTAGTGCAGCAGTATATTCGTCTTTGTTCGGCGCTTTTCCGTGCCAGCCAAAGTTATTTTCCATGAAAGAGACACCTTTGCCCTTTGCTGTTTCACAGCAGATGAACTTAGGCTTACCGCTGACAGGTGCTTTCAGTGCTTCTGTAATTGCATCAATATCATGGCCGTTTACTTTAAAGCATTCAAAGCCAAATGCTCTGAATTTGTCTGTAATATCGCCAATGCTCATGACTTCATCATTGGAACCGTCAATTTGCAGTCCGTTATGGTCAAGCATTACGACGAAATTATCCAGCTTATAATGAGCAGCAGCCATTGCAGCCTCCCAAACCAAGCCTTCCTGTGATTCGCCGTCGCCGATAATGGAATAAACTTTGTAATCCGCTTTTTTGTGCTTTGCAGCAAGTGCCATGCCCATTGCAACGGATACGCCCTGACCGAGAGAGCCTGTGTTTACGTCGACACCCGGTGTTTTAATCATGTCGGGATGTCCTTGTAAATGGCTGTCAATCTGACGCAAATTCCAAAGGTCTTCCCTTGGGAAATAGCCTTTATCCGCTAAAATCGCATACAGTGCGGGGCAGCCATGGCCCTTACTGAGTACAATGCGGTCACGGTTTTCCATTTTAGGATTGGAAGCGTCAACATTTGCGACTTTATAATAAAGCGCCATCAAAATTTCCACACAGGAAAGGGATCCGCCCGGATGGCCGGACTGGCAGGTATAGAGCATCTTTAGGATATCTGCTCTAAGCAGCTTTGCCTTTTCGCTTAAGTTTTCTTGATTCATTCTTAATTACTCCTTTTATATTAGCCTTTTACCGCACCGGCGGTCAGGCCTTCAACTAATCTCTTTTGTGCAAAGAAGAACATAATGCACACAGGGATAATTGTTATAATTCCACCGGCTGTCAGCAAGTCCCACTGGACGCCCAGCTGGCCGATCAGGTTTTTCAGTGCTACCGGGATGGTACGGTTTGCTTCGTTGGTGAACATAACTGCAAATGTGTATTCATTCCATGATGTCATGAAAATATAAACACCGGTTGCAACAAGGCAGGGTACCAAAATCGGGAAAATAATTTTGATGAACGCAACCGCTTTGTTGGCTCCGTCTACAAGGGCGGCCTCTTCCAGCGAAAGCGGCAAATCGTTCAGGTAACCGTTCAGCAGCCAAACAGAAAAAGGAATGGTAAAGGTTGTGTAGGATAATACGAGTGCCATGGGTGTGTAAAGGATGCCGATGTTCCTCATAATGGAATAGAGCGGAATCAAAAGCAGAACAGTCGGAAACATGTTGTTCGTTAAGAACATCATCATAAACCCTTTTTTACCTTTGAACTCATAGCGGGAAAACGCGTACGCAGCCAAAACCGAAACCGCAAGGGAAAGAACCGTGGTAATAATAGCGACTAAGAAACTGTTATACATCGGCTTTAAGAAATTAAAATCGAAGAATAGTTTCCGGTATGATTCAAACGTTACCAGCTGGGGCCAATACGTTACAATGCTGCCGTAAAGTTCTTTTTCCGGCTTGATGGATGTAACAAAAGTCCAATAAAACGGAAAGAGTAAAAAGATCAGCATTACTGCCAGCGGCACATACAGGACGGCAATTTTAATGAATATATTTTTATTCTCTTTCATTTTTTATGCCCCCTGTTTCTTAAACATGGATTTTAAATATGGAACCGCGACCACCAGCAGCAAAACTGTCAGCAGGATGGACATTGCAGAGGAATAGCCGAGGTTTAAGGAATTTGCCTTGTTGAAAATGTAAACGCTCAATGTTTGCGAAGAATATGCAGGACCGCCGCCTGTCATGTTGAAAATAACGTCAACAGAATTGGAAACCCAAATAATACGAAGTAAAGTTGTAACAAAGATCGTATTTTTAATTGACGGTATTGTGACTTTGAAAAGCTTTTGGAACACATTGGCTCCATCAATGTCGGCGGCTTCATATAACTCGCCCGGAACACCCTGAAGGCCGGCCATAAGCATAAGGGCAAAAAAGGGAATGCCCTGCCAAATTATCGTTATGATAACAGAGTGGAACGCGGTGCTCTTCTGAGCTAAAAACGGAATTTTATCCTGAATGAAACCCAGTTTCAGCAAGATATCATTTAAAACTCCGTAGCTGCCGTCATAAATCCATCTCCACATTAAACCGATTAAAACGCCCGGTGTAACCCATGGAATCAGACTTATGGAACGAGCAATTCCTCTGCCTTTAAATTTCTTATTTAATAGGAGCGCCAACGCAAAACCGAATACAAATTGGAAGCCTACACCTAACACGACCCATTGAATTGTTCTCCACAAGGATGCCCAGAACAGCGGGTCCTGAAATACTTCAATATAATTACCCAAGCCTATAAAGGCAATACTGGACGGTCTTCTAAGATCGTAGCTTTGAAAACTCATTAAAATTGCGTTAATTGCAGGAACAAAAACCATTGCCAGGATAATGATCAGTGCCGGCGCGATTAGCAGATATGGCCATATATTCAATTTTTTTCGAGTCAAAGGGATCACCTCTTTTAAAATCCGGGCTGCAACTTATTCAATTGCAGCCCACAGGTTATTAAGCAATTAAGGATTTATTTTTTACCGTACAGGCCTTCCTGCAGTGTTTTCATAGCGTCAGCTGCTGAAATATCGCCTGTAAGTGCGGAAGCTACGGTGTTCGGCCATGTTGTGCTGATCCATTCTGTGGTTGTGTCAAGAATCGGGAAGATACCTGCATGAGGTTGTCCTTCAATGGAAACCTTCATAAATTTGTTATCCTGGAATACAGGCAATTTCTGAACCTTTTTGCTGACAGGCACGTTACCGGTTGTAACACACCATGTTTCCTGGCCTTTGCCTGTTGCTAAATAAGCGAGCCACTGGAACGCAGCGTCTTTATTTTTGCAGGATTCAAACATTACGTTTTCTGTATCGCCCATGGAAGTCCACTGCTGTTCACCGGCAGGGAATACAAAAGCGTCAACGTCATCGCCGAATGTTTTTACCATGTCTGCTGAAGAACCAATGTGGTGAATTGTCATAGCGGTTTTACCGGATTTGAAGTTTGCAATAATTTCATTAAATCCGTCTGTTGTAGCTGTTGGCGGTACATAGCCTTTTTTGTAAAGATCAATAAAGTCCTGCATACCGGCAACTGACTTTGCACTTGTAAAGTCTTCAAAGTTACCGCCGCGGCCCCAGACGAAGCTGCCCCAAGGCTCTTGTCCGCCTTTTGCGCCTCTCATGCCAAAGCCGTAGACATCGGTTTTACCGTCGCCGTTGGTATCTCTGGTGAGCTTTTTGCAGGCATCAAGGAATTCTGCATATGTTTTAGGAACAGTAACGCCTGCTGCTTTAAACATGGACGGTCTGTAGTAAACATACAGAACCTGAGTGTTCCAAGGCATTACGTAATCGCTTTTTGTTCCGCTGGCTTGTTTCATGGTTTCGTAAAGACTGCTGTCGATATCGTCCTTGTCGCTCCACTTTGCAATATAATCATCAAGATTTGCAAGGAGCTTGTTGGATGTGAACAGCGGGGTGGAAGTTAATTTCCAAGCAGCGGTATCCGGTCCGCCGCCGCCCATTGCAGCTGTAAATAATGTTTCGCTGTATGCGCCGCCGTCCCAAGGATATTCCTGAGCAACGACTTTAATGTTGGATTTATTGGTTGCATTAAAATCTGCTACCATTTCCTGCATTTTTGCGGAATAACCGGAGTTGTCTGCCCAATACCAATGGGTAACGGTTACAGGGCCGGAAGCCGCTGTGCTGGCTGCCGCAGACGGCGCCGCGGAAGCTTGGGATGATGCAGGAGCACTTGCGCAGCCTGCAAACAGTGACATAGACATTGCCAGAGCAAGAACGGTTGATAATACCTTTTTCATATTTTTCCTCCTAAAATGTTCACATCTTCCATGGTTTGCCTTAAATGCTTTTCTGTTTCATTCTTTGCAGCTTCTGGGTCTTTATTTACGATTGCGTGAAAGATATTAAGGTGGCTCTGGATGGCTCTTTCATAACTTCCCGGTACATTTGCTGTTTTGAAATAGCCTTCCTGAATAGATTCACAAATAATTGGTAAAATTCGATAAAGCACATCATTTTGCGTGCATTCTGCAACCGCCTTATGAAAGGCAACGTCATAAGGCGTATGATTGCCCTTATCGCTTCCGGCTGCCTGAATCTTATCAATAATCTGCGCGAGCTGATCAATATTCGCCTGGCTTGCTCTTTGCGCCGCAAGCGCAGCAATTTGAGGCTCAATCATCATTCTGGTTTCCAAAAGGTTGACCAACAATCTTTTTTGATTCGTAAATTCTAACCCTAAGGGGTCTTTACCCACCCCCGGCTGCACAGTAACAAACGTTCCTTTTCCTCGCTGAATCTCTACAACATTTTCAGCGGTAAGAAGCTTAATCGCTTCTCTTACGGTAGACCGACTTACGCCAAACATTTCGCCCAATGCACTTTCACTGGGGAGTCTGTCGCCAGACTGCATTTCCTTTTCAACAATCATTTCCCGTAATCTTTTTGCTGCTATGACAGATAACTCTTGAGGTACCGTCAAAATTTCACTCATATACCTGCCCCCAAAAACGCTGAATATTATTTAGAAAAGAGATATGATATATATCTGACGTAGGACATCAGACCAGTTACTACATCAACATATTTCATTTTGGTAGCTTAAAACATATTCGTTGAAAATAGTTCAATACTTACTTGTATTCATCAGACATCAGACTAGATAGATCAACAGAAAGGTCAAAAGCAAATTCCAGCTGCTTTTATCCAGCATCACACTCCAAACAATTATTTTAAAAGTTACGGAACCTGTTTGCTGTTATTGTAAAAACCCTGTGGGAAATCGCTTTATAATATGCCTAAAATTATTGGGTTATTCGGTCTGAATTTATCGGTTTTTACACGCTTATTATATAATGTCTTTTTTTATTTTGCAAGACCTTTTTGTAGAATATTTTTATAATAGTTTAGCCCCGCATGATTTATTTGTACTATTTGTCATAATTTCGTTCTATTATTCCCATCTAAAAATTAAATTGTATTAAATTTCAGCTCGTTTATGCAAATTGTCATATTTTTAACAGTAATAACATCAATTTCACCAAAGCTGATTATAATTTTACATTGGAATATTATAATCTTTTGCGTCCGATTTATTCTAATTCAGAATCGACTTTCAATAAAGAAGAAGCCGTGCACTGATAAAAAACAATGCCGGCTTCCCTAAAATGGACAAAACTTACTTCAGATTTCGGTTAAAGCGTTACCCCGTCTTTGAAAATCGCGAGATCGCGCTTATCGAATGCTTCGGATTTTGCAGATTTTGTTCCGGAGGCAACCTCAAGAATATAATCAAAAAACTCCTCGGAAAGGTCGGGAAGTTCCTCCCCTGTCAGCAGTCTGCCGGCGTCAAAGTCAATCCAGCCTGACTTTTTACGGGCAAGTTCAGAATTGCTGGAAATTTTAATAGTTGGCACGGGGCAGCCGAACGGGGTACCGCGGCCCGTGGTAAACAGCACAAAATGTGCGCCCGAAATCGCCAGTGCTGTGGACGCGACAAGGTCATTACCGGGGCCTTGCAGTAGGTTAAGCCCTTTTTCAGCGACGGGCTGGCCGTAGGAAAGCACATCGTTGACCTGAGCGGTGCCGCCTTTTTGGACGCACCCCAGGGATTTATCCTCCAAGGTTGTTATTCCGCCTGCTTTGTTTCCGGGGGATGGGTTCGAGTCAATTTCCTGATTATAGCTCATAAAATACTTCTTGAAATTATTGATTAAATCAACCGTCTTGTTGAATACGGACTTATCACGGCAGCGGTTCATCAAAATGGTTTCCGCGCCAAACATTTCAGGTACTTCCGTCAGGATGGCAGTCCCCCCCTGCGCAATAAGAAGGTCGGAAAAAGCGCCGACAAGCGGGTTGGCGGTGATGCCGGAAAACCCGTCGGAACCGCCGCACTTTAAACCGACGGTCAAATTTTCAACACTGCAGGGTTCGCGCCTAAACCGCGCGGCATAAGTACACAGTTCTTTTACAACGGCTTTCGCGGCGGCGACTTCATCTTCACAGTCCTGACAAACCAGGAATTTTACACGTTCACTGTCGTAGCTGCCCATTACTTTTTTAAGTTCGTCAATATTATTGTTTTCGCAGCCAAGGCCAAGGACAAGCACAGCGGCCGCATTCGGATGGTCAATTAAGCCCGAAAGTGCAAGCTGCGTGTTGAGCATGTCCTGCGATAGCTGAGAACAGCCGTAAGGGTGGCTGTAAGAATAAATCCCGTCAAGCTCCGGGGTCAAAAATTCCTGACACTCGTCTTCAATTCGTTTTGCGATTGAGTTGACACAGCCAACGGTGGGTATAATCCATACCTCATTGCGAATTCCAACCTTGCCGCTTTTTCTGCGGTAACCCAGAAAGGTTTTCGGGCTGATCGGTGCCAGCGGTTTCAAATCGGGTTCATAAGTGTATTCAAGCAAATCCCCAAGACGGGTTTTTGTATTGTGGGTGTGTACCCAATCGCCCGCGGCAATGTCCCCGTTTGCTGTGCCGATTGGGAAGCCGTATTTCGTAATGCATTCGCCCGACGCAATAGCTGTCACCGCTATTTTATGCCCGGCGGTAATATCAGTCTTCACGGTGATGGTTTGCCCGTCCACCTGTATTGTTTCCCCAGCTTTTAAATTCTGCAGTGAAACCACAACGTTATCCTGCTGATTGATTTTCAGAAACTTTTTCATCGGATTATTCCTTTACAAGCGCTTCAACAGTCGCTGTCATACCGTCTTTTTTGATTTCTTCAAGATAAGCGCTGACCATATCGACAAATTTGCTGTACTTCGTTAAATCCTCACCCCAGAAACTGGTATTGGAAGCAACCGCAGTTACAAATTCACGGGTTGATTTACTCTTGCTGTTCGCGGCAAAAAACTCAAGAACCTTTTGGTCGTCTTTAATTGCATATTCCTCCCCGTTGCGGCTGCCAATGAGCACGCCGTCACGGATTGTGTCGGAAGTGTAAAATGCCATAAGTGCGGCAAAAGAGAAAGTCAGCAAGGCGGGAGGAGTCTGCGTTTTCGCATAATTGTCCTTAAATGTCGGCAGAATTCTTGATTTCCATTTTGATACGGAATTGAGGGAAATAGAAAGCAGCTCATGCTTTACAAACGGATTTTCAAACCGCTCCAATACGGAATTGGCAAAATCTTCAGCCTCTTCTTTCGGCAGCTTGACCGTCGGTACGATTTCTTCGAATACTATTTTCTCCATCAATTTGCGGATAACGGTATCGTTCATGCACTCAAGCACAATATTTTTGCCTGTCAGGTAACCGGCAAGCACAGTCGAGGTATGGGCGCCATTCAAAATACGAACTTTTCTTTCGCGGTACGGCTTTTGATTGTTTGTAAAGATTACATGCATTCCGGCTTTGTCCAGCGGGAATTTTTTAGAAATATCTTTATCGCTTTCAATAACCCATAGCGCGAACGGCTCGCCGGTGTCGAGCAAATCGTCCTGATAACCGAGGGTTTCGCAGATTTGTGCCGCTTCATCTCTTGGATAACCGGTAATAATACGGTCGACCAGCGTACTGCAGAACGTGTTGCTCTCGCAAACCCAGTTCCTGAATTCGTCACCCAGATTCCACAAGGCGACATATTTTAAAACACATTCCTTCAGCTTAATGCCGTTGTCCTCAATCAGTTCAACAGGAAGCATAACAAGGCCTTTGCCTGCATCGCCGTGGAATGCGGTAAAACGGTCAAATAAGAACTTTGTCAGTTTACCGGGATAGGTGTTCGGAGGCGTCAATTCAAATTTATCTTGTTCGTCATACACAATGCCGGCTTCCGTGGTGTTTGACACAACAAACTCCAAAGAATCCAGACGGGCAAGTGCGGCGTAATCCTCATAGTCCCTGTAGGTATCCAGCACTTTCTGCACACTGGTAATAACGCGGTTTTCAACGTAAGTTTCCCCGTTCATTTTACCGCGGAGCGAAATCGTATAAAGGTTGTCCTGAGCGTCAAAACGTTCGAGGCTGCCAAATGTAATCGGTTTTACAATAGCGATATCACCGTTAAATACTCCCTTTTCATTGGCGACATCGACCATGTAATCTACGAATCCTCTTAAAAAATTCCCTTCTCCGAATTGAATGATTTTAATATCTCTGGGGCTCCTGCTGTAAAGTTCGTTAATTTTTTTCATAATTGATACTCCTCCTATTTTTGTAAGCGCTTACAATTGTTATTGTATCATCTCGGATGAAAAAGTCAATATTAAATCGGATTAAATTTGCGCCCTGTTTTTTTTACCAGTTCAAACAAACGAAGATAATTAGATGAGTGCGCGAATTATATAGGCTTACAATGCATGGGCAGTTAAAACAATAATTTTATTATGTTTACAGAAACTATTGATTTATTAAAAAAACGCGCTATAATATTTGTAAGTGCTTACAAATAGAGGTGACAAAGTGAATATTTATGATATTGCCGAGCGCAGCGGAGTGTCGATCGCAACTGTATCGCGGGTACTGAACGGTGCCCAAAATGTCAGCCAAAAAACGCGGAGCAAAGTTTTGGGAGTAATTCAGCAGGAGGACTACACCCCAAACGTTTTTGCACGCGGTCTTGGATTAAATTCCATGCGAATGATCGGCATATTGTGTACCGACATTTCAGACACATTTTACGCCAAAGCAGTTTCCCTTGTAGAAGGGCTGCTGCGGCAAAACGGTTTTGACGCATTGCTGTGCTGCACGGGGAACAACTTGGAGGACAAGAAAAAATATCTTGACCTTCTTCTTACAAAAAGAGTGGATGCCGTTATTTTAATCGGCTCCGCTTTCAAAGAAAATGTGGATAATTCCCATATTGAAAATGCAGCAAAACAGGTGCCGGTCATCATTATCAACGGACTGGTCGAACTCGCCAACACTTATTGCGTGCTGTGTGACGAACGTTCTGCCGTTTGCCAAAATGTACAGATTCTTCAGGAAAGCGGATATCAAAAGATTTTATATCTTTATGACACGATGACTTACAGCGGCTGCATCAAAATTTCGGGCTACAAAGACGGCTTACTGAAAAGCGGAATCCCGTTTCAGGACAGCCTTATGGTAAAGGTATCGAAGTCCATTCCCGACGTGGCTGCTAAAGTGACCGAGTTGATGAATGAAGGACTGGAATTTTCAGCGGTAATGGCTTCGGAAGATTTAATTGCAATCGGTGCGTTAAAAGCGCTGCAAAAAGCCGATATAACCATGCCGGTTATTGGGTTCAACAATTCCGTTCTGGCGCAGTGTTCTTCCCCTTCGCTCACTACGGTTGACAATATGCTGGATACGCTTTGCCCCACAGCGATTAGTATGCTTACCGATATTTTGGAAGGAAAAAACGTTCCGCAGAAAATCGTAATCTCTTCCAAGCTGGTGGAACGCGAAACATTTCGATTCAGTAAATAATTTTTGGAGGAATAAAAAATGAAAAATTTTATGGATGAGGATTTTTTATTATCAAATGATACTGCAAGAACTCTTTATCAGGATTATGCGTCAAAAATGCCGATTGTTGATTATCACTGTCACATCAAT
>Ga0366796_1037_pt1 | contig 20415 bp, 16 predicted proteins | sample BONcelN113001D13_FD_207047 | JGI IMG/M metagenome (GOLD analysis project Ga0366796, IMG submission 207047) | Enriched cells from coal bed in the Powder River Basin, Montana, United States - BONCAT cells N11 rep3 HSBNCT.N11.300.1.D13 ... | reverse complement strand
TGCTCAATGCACTTGATGAGAAGAGTATCAAAAAAGCCATTGCCACCTTGCGGGAGAACCAGGATTTTTATAATCTGAAGCAGTCGGCTCTTGCCAGGGCACGCGCTGACTGGCTAATTGGCATGAATCTTTCCAGAGCGTATACGCTGGCTGCGCAGCGGGCAGGTCACCGGACGACGCTGCCGGTAGGACGGGTAAAAACACCGACACTAGCTTTGGTAGTGCGCCGTGAACGTGAATTAGAGGCTTTTAAACCACTAGACTATTTCACAGTTAAAGCCGACTTCAAGCATGAAAATGGAGTGTTTACTGCCTACTGGAAACCAAGGGAAGAGCAACCGGGACTGGATAGCGAAGGACGCTTAACTGACGGTACTGTTGCCAAGGCGCTGGTAGAAAAAGTAAAGAGTGTCAAAACAGGTGTGGTTGTATTATGCGACATTGCCGAAAAAAAGGATCCTCAGCGGCTGCCCTTATCTCTTTCTTCCCTGCAGGTAATGGCCGGTAAAAAGTTCGGCTATGATCCCCAATTGGTACTAGATACAGCACAGACCTTGTATGAACGAAAGCTTACAACCTATCCCCGTTCGGATTGTGATTTTCTCCCTGAGTCGCAGCACAGTGATGGTGCAATTATTTTGGAAAACCTATGCGTCAACAGCCAAAAGGAACTCGCAGCCTGGGCGTCAGAGGCTGACAGGTCTATACAAAGCCGGGCCTGGAATGATAAAAAAATTACTGCCCATCATGCTATCATTCCAACCACTGAAAAATGCAACTTCGCTTCCTTAAATGATACGCAGAAAAATATTTATTTTCTTATTGCCCAAAGTTATATTGCTCAGTTTTTTCCTGTCCATGTGTACAGTCAGACCAAAGTGGAACTAGACCATGGCTCAGAGACTTTTACTGCCAGCGGACGGGTTATTGTTGAGTTAGGCTGGAAGAAAATATTTGCTGCCGATAGCGAAGATAAAGAGGATAAAAAAGATGAAGACGGCGGTATGCTCCCGGCTATGACGAAAGGCGATAAGGCCGATTTGCTGGGAGTAAAGGCTGATAAAAAGTCGACGAAACCGCCTGTACGGTTTACGGCGGCAACGCTGCTGGCTGCCATGAAAGAAATTCACAAATATGTGAAAAACCCGGACTTGAAAAAACAGCTGAAAGATGTGGCCGGTATTGGCACGGAGGCTACCCGGGCAACAATTATTAAAGAATTAATCGACCGCCGCTTTTTGCAAGAGGAAAAGAAGAAAAAGTATCTGATTCCCACCGAATCAGCCTATTTGCTTATTGATGCGCTGCCAGATGAGCTGACTTATCCCGATTCGACGGCGCTATGGGAGAGCATCCTTCACCGCATGGCGGAGGGAAGTGAAAATCTGGCGGTTTTTCTAGAGCAGCAAGCTCACTTTACCAGCAATTTGTGTAACATTGCTAAAGAGCAAAATATTCCCTTAAAAGAAGGGCATGTGTGTCCCCAATGCGGTCAAGGCATTTTACAGCTTAGAAACGGCAGGAACGGACAATTCTGGGGCTGCTCCCGTTATCCCGAGTGCAAAGGCGCTTATGATGACGAGCAGGGGCAACCGAAAAAACCGGAGCATCTCTGTCCACGGTGCCGCCAAGGCAGTCTGCAATTGCGCAAAGGTAAAAACGGCGACTTCTGGGGCTGTACGCGCTTCCCCGCTTGCCGGGCAACCTGTGATGATGATCAGGGGAAACCCCGAATGGCGGCACAACCTGCAACAAGTGTACAAGCAGCGCAGTAAAAGGAAAGGACCTATACGTTTGTGTATAGGTCCTTTTTTTCTATCGTTTAGCAGTCCGGCGTTTTGCCGGGCCTTGCTTTTTAAAAGTTGTGCTGGAGGAGCCCTTCTCTTCTTTAGGTTTCCGTCGGCTGCGCAGATTATTTCCGCCATGGCGGATTAGCTTCTTTTCAATAGGTTTTCCGGTGGCATCTACCTTTGGCCGTGAATCATTGCTTGGGCGAGTAGTTTCTTTGCTGGCGTTTTTAATAACCTTTTTACCGCTAGCTGTGTATTTTTCCAGGGAAGAGCGGATGCCTTGTTCGATCATGCGCAAATAGGTCCGTTCCTCCGGTACAACAAAGGTGATTGCCATGCCGGTTTCTCCCGCCCGGCCCGTGCGGCCAATACGGTGAATATAACTTTCCACATCATGGGGAATGTCATAATTAAAGACGTGAGTAATACCTTCAATATCCAGTCCCCGGGCAGCAATATCAGTGGCGACCAATACTTGCAGTTTGGCACTGCTGAAGCGGCGCATTACCTGGGTACGCTTAGCTTGCGACAGGTCGCCGTGCAGTTCGTCGGCATTGACGCCGCGCTGCACCAGTGCTGCCGTAAGCTCGCTGGCCCGCTGCTTCGTATGGCAAAAGACAATTGCCAGATAAGGCTGGTATTCCTCAATCATGCGGCAGAGCTTGTCTAATTTACCTTGCTCCGGAATCTCCACAATGGTCTGTTTGATTTCGTCAAGAGTCACATTTTGCGTTTTTACGCGAATATCAGCCGGTTTTTCCATGTACCGGGTAGCAAGAGAACGGATTTTAGGCGGCATGGTTGCCGAAAATAGCATAGTCTGGCGCTTGCCCGATGTTTGGCGAATGATTTCTTCCACTTCATCCAGAAAACCCATATGCAGCATTTGATCGGCTTCATCCAGTACCAGCTTGGTTACCCGTGCCACATCCAGCGTTTTGCGGCGCATATGATCCAGTATCCGGCCAGGCGTACCAATCACTAATTGATGATGTCCCTGCAGTTTCTTTAGCTGCGGCTCTAAGGCCTGCCCTCCATATACTGACAAAACCTGAATATCAAGCAGTGCTGCAAGCTTTTGGGCTTCTACCGTAATTTGTGACGCTAATTCTCTGGTAGGGGTAATGATAAGCGCCTGTACATAAGGAGCGGCCGGTTTAATGCTTTCTAAAATAGGCAGCAAAAAGGCCAGTGTTTTGCCGGTACCCGTCTGAGCCTGAGCTAGTACATCTTTACCGGTCAGTAATGCCGGAATGGCCTGTATTTGAATGGGAGTAGGCTCGACAATGCCAGTTTGCTTTAAATAGTCATTTAATTCGGGCCTAATGCCAAGTGATGAAAAACTTATTGTCATGAAAAGCACCTTTCTTTTCCATTTAATAGACTACCCGTCATTATACCAGTTTGTACAGGTAATGAATAGCCTATGCGAAACAATATAACAAAGAAACCACGGGAAAACACGGGGACAGGGATCATGTTTTGAAACATGATCCTTGTCCCCGTGTTTTCCTTCTGGCATATCGTGCGGTTGGAAGGTATATCTCTTATAATAAAGAAATAATATAGTACCAATATTTGTTAGGAGGTTTACTTATGCTGTTTACTCCTTTATCCGTCCGGGAACTAACCTTGAAAAACCGCATTGTAATGCCGCCCATGTGTATGTACTCGGCCGGGCAAGACGGTCAGGCGACTGACTGGCATTTCGTTCATTATGTATCACGGGCAGTCGGCCAGGCAGGACTTATTATTGTGGAGGCAACAGGTATTGAAGAAGCGGGCAGGATATCTGCCAATGACCTGGGGCTGTGGGATGATTACCAAATGGAAAAACTAAAGCCTGTGGTAGCTGCCGTTCAAAAAGCTGGTGGCAAGATTGCTATTCAGCTCAATCACGCCGGCCGCAAGTGTGAAGTACCTGATGCACAGATAGTAGCGCCTTCGGCTATTGCTTTTAGTAAAGATTACCGTGTACCCAAAGCATTGTCGATAGATGAGATTACGCAAATTGTGGAACGCTTTCAGTTGGCTGCTCAGCGGGCGGTTAAGGCTGGTTTTGATGCCATTGAGATACATGGTGCCCATGGGTATTTGCTCAATCAATTCTTATCACCCCTGTCGAACCAGCGAAATGATCAATATGGTGGTTCACCCGACAACCGCGTAAGAATGCTGGGGCAAGTGGTGGAGGCTGTACGCAGTGTCATACCGGCAGGTATGCCCTTGTTTGTCCGCGTGTCGGCTCATGACTATGAGCCGGGCGGCAATACGCCGGAGTCGATTGCCGAGATGATCAACCTCATTAAAGATAAGGGGATTGATGTGATTCATGTTAGTTCCGGAGCAGTGACACCAGCCATCCCACGGGTTTATCCGGGTTATCAAATTGGTTTTGCAATCATTCTTAAGGAATTGACGGGGCTTCCTGTTATCGGCGGCGGGTTGATTACCGAACCGCTGCAAGCCGAGCGAATCGTCAAAGCCAATGTTGATATGGTCTTTTTGGCAAGAGAATTGCTGCGAAACCCCTATTGGCCGCTGCAGGCAGCTAAGGAACTTGGTGCTGAAGCGGCCTGGCCGGTACCATATGAACGGGCAAAATAAGTATACGTCAAGATAAACCAGTGCATATGCCTAGCTGAAACCTATCAGTCAAGCATATGCACTGGTTCATCTTTTGGCCTTTGGCTCCCAAGGTTATTTGTTTTTGCCGAAATCAGTTGTGCCAAATCCCTTATTTGGAAAAGCGCAATCCTCCGGAGCGATTTCAGTTCTATCAGTTCGAGCGAACCCCATACCTGCAGTACTGCAATCTACTGGAGTATTATCGTCCTGCTTAACTTCCTCTTTTTTACCAAAATCAGTTGTGCCAAATCCTCTCGCTGGTAAACCACAACTTTCTGAAGCAATCTGCGTATTTCCAGTGCGGGCAAACCCCATACCTGAAGTGCTACAATCTGGCATAGTTTCCTCATCTTTTTTTGTGGTCATGTTAATAATCCTCCTTTTTTAAATAAAGCATTTCATGGATAAATTTTAGTGCATGGTAGCAGCATCTCGCTGAAGTCGAATCTCTGAACTACGTTGCTACATGCTAAGAGTGTCTGCCTGTTAACCTTTCTGTGCTTATCATATTCGATTCAGTATTTGTTTATTCTTTTTTAATGTTCCTGATTTAATGACTTTTATTCCTGAAAGATAATAATTTCTATCTCGCAAACTCGATAGTCAAAAAACAGCTGGAAGTCCTTGAATGGACCTCCAGCTGTTTGGCTTTAAATATTGTGTATAGTGTCTGTTATAAGCTGCAGATTTTGCAAATGCCAGAGGATTTAGTCACTAAGATATTGTCCTCTCCAGATCTTCTGCATCCAAGTATAAACCTGATATTGTTCGCGGCGTTTTCTGGGGAACCTCGTTGGTGACAGTGTTTTCTCCTACAGGCGTTTCAGACTGAACGGTGTCGTAGGTGAATTCGTCCTTCTCGGGCATACTATTACCCCCCTAAACAATACTTCTATTATTAGTTTACCCGTAATTGTGCCAAATAGATACTATTTACCATGATAATATTAGGTAATTTCGTAAAGAATATAGCCGAAAAGGAAATGCAGTAGAAGGACGAGGAGGATTAACATGTCGAGATACAATGCTGTGACAGATGCAATTATTAAGGAATTGCAGAATATCGTAGGTGCCAAATTCGTATTTAGCGATGCAGAGAGAATGGAGCCCTATTCTCATGACGAAGTTACCGATCCGAAGTATGTAAAGATGCCTGAAGTAGTGGTTCTGCCGGAGAATGCCAAGCAGGTAGCGGAAATTGTTAAATTAGCTAACCGGGAGCTATTACCCATTGTGCCACGCGGAGCCGGAACAGGGTTGGCAAGTGGCGCTGTTCCATTTAAGGGCGGTATCGTGCTGGCGTTAGAACGGATGAATAAAATTCTGGAATTTGATACGGAAAATATGTTTATGGTGGTCGAACCGGGTGTAACAACAGCCGAAGTGCAGAAGGCAGCCAATGAGCGCGGGTTTCTTTATGCCGGAGATCCCTGTAGCGGCGACAGCTCCTTCATTGGCGGTAATGTAGCTACTAATGCAGGTGGCAACAAAGCGATCCGTTATGGTACGACGCGTCAGCAAGTAAATGGAGTAGAACTTGTCACTCCAGAGGGAGAAATCATAACACTAGGTGGTAAGTGCAAGAAAGATGCTACAGGGTACAGTCTGTTAAATCTGGTCATTGGCTCAGAAGGGACGTTAGGCGTTGTCACAAAGGCCTATCTTAAACTTGTTGCTCTTCCGAAAAACGCAATGGATTTATTAGCAGTTTTCCCCGATCTAAAAACAGCCATTGCTATTGTACCTAAAATAACCGCTGCAGGGATTACTCCCACTACAATTGAGTTTATGGATAATGAGGCAATTAAAACGGTAGAAGTATTTTTGAATGAAAAGCTGCCCCATAGCGATAAAGGCTATTATATTATTGTCACGGTTGAAGGAGATAATGAAGATACGCTCGAAGAACAATGTGGCTTTATCGACGAGCTGTGTGGGCAAAACGGAGCTTTGGAGGTACTGGTAGCCGATCCGGTAAAGATCTGGAAGGCAAGAAAGTCCTATGCCGAGGCTGACCGGGCCCGCAGTCTCATTTTCTCAATGGAGGATATTGTTGTACCTGTTAATGATATTCCCAGAGCAATTGAGGAAATAGCAGAGCTTAGCAAGAAATACGGGAATATTGCCATACACTGTGCCGGTCATGCCGGTGACGGTAATATTCATGCTAATATCCTAAAAGATGACATGAGTGAAGAAGAATGGCATGAAAAACTCCCGGCCCTTCAAGGTGAAATTTATCGGATGGTATATGCTCTTGGCGGTAAACTCTCAGGAGAACATGGCATTGGTTATAAAAGAGTAAAGTTATTGGAAGAGTACGCTAATCCGGTTGAATTAAAACTGATGCGGAATATCAAAAAGTCCTTTGATCCAAATCTGATTATGAATCCCGGCAAAGTGATAGAGGTATAACGTAGGGGGAAAGTTGTATGAATATGTATACATCTGCCGCTATTGCCTTTATCCCGTTATTGTGGCTGCTTACCAGTCTGGGTGTGCTTAAGATGCCTGCACATAAAGCCACAATTATAGGACTAGCGGTTAGTGCGATCATTGCGGTGCTTGCCTGGAATATGCCGGTCAGTTTGATGCTAAAAGCTGCTTTAGAAGGGATCGTTATGGCAGTTTGGCCTATTTTGTGGGTTATACTGGCTGCGATATTCACCTATAACGTTTCGGTTGAAACGGGGGCAATGGATAAGATGCGGGACCAAATTGCCTCTCTTTCCGATGACCGCAGAATTCAGGCATTGCTGATTGCCTGGGGATTTGGGGCCTTCCTTGAGGCTGCCGCCGGATTTGGAACGGCGGTAGCCATTCCCGCAGCAATATTAATCGGCTTAGGTTTCGAACCTTTGGCCGCTGCCGTTCTTTGCTTAATTGCCAATACTGTTCCTGTAGCGTTTGGTGCAGTAGGAATTCCGGTTACTACGCTAGCGCAGGTTGCCGATTTGCCTGTCATGGATTTGACCTATGATATTGCACTGCAGTTAACACCTTTTGTTATTATTATTCCTGCTGGCCTGATACTAATGATGACACGGAGTGTTGCCGGCTTGAAAGGGGTAACGGGAGCAGCGCTAGTTGCCGGCATATCCTTTGCAATACCGCAGCTTCTGATTGCTAAGTTCGTAGGTCCACAGCTAACAGCAATTGGCGCCTCTATTGTATCAATGGCTGCAACTGCCTTATGGGCGAAACATTTTCCTCCGCCCGAAATTTGGCATTTTCCCTTCGAAGGCACAAAGGGAGCTGAGAAGCGTAAAATAGGTGTTCGTGCCGCGGATAATCAAACCGTATTCGACCAAGTAGCTGCCTGGGCCCCTTATTTGTTGATTCTAGTATTTATTCTGGCTACCAGCCCGCTTGTGCCAACATTGAATGCGGCCTTTAGCCACGTAAAGTCCTACATTCTCATCTATAATGGACCGGGAGGTAAGCCGCTTGCTATTGATTGGCTCCTAACCCCCGGCACACTCATTGTGATAGCTGCTATTATCGGCGGCTTCATACAAGGGGCTTCTGCGGCCGGATTGGTAAAAATTTTATATAAAACGTTTGTAAATTTAAAAAAGACTTCAATTACAATCATATCGATTGTTGCCTTAGCTAAAATTATGTCATATAGCGGAATGGTTGCCGCTATTGCGCTTGCTTTGGCCAAAGTTACCGGTTCAGCATATCCCTTACTGGCTCCGGCACTGGGAGCTCTTGGCACTTTCGTAACTGGCAGTGATACAAGCGCTAATGTGCTTTTTGGCCCGCTTCAGAAACAAACAGCCCTTCAAATCGGGGTGGATCCGACCTGGATCGCAGCTTCTAACACTACCGGAGCCACTGCCGGGAAAATGATCTCACCCCAGAGTATTGCTATTGCCACAACAGCAACTGGCCAAAGTGGCAAAGAAGGAGAGATTCTGGCAATAACTTTTAAGTATTGCCTGGGATACGTTATTCTTGCCGGTTTGCTTGTTTACTTCTTTGCCTAGCAATTGCCCGATCTCCTGTACCAAAATAATATTTTGTGAATAAGAGGCTGAGAGCTTAGCTCCTCAGTCTCTTTTGGCTGAATTGATAGAATATACTTTCTTTTTTATAAGTTAATATTTTTTAAAAAAGAGATAGGAATTTTAATTTTTATGTAGAAACTTTGTTGCCAGAGCGTTATAATATGCTATGGAAAAGTCGGTATCGCTTTATGAACTGAACTGGTAAGCTAGAATGATTAAATAACGACTTATATCCTATCTGGGAATAAGAGCGGAGGGGAAGAAAAATGGCAAGTAAAGATTCAACAAGACAATTATTCCGTACGCGACAACTAACAGTAGTGGGCATGCTGTCTTCGGTTAGTGTGATTCTTGGCCTTACCGGCTATGGCTTTATTCCATTGCCAATGGCCAAGGCAACGGTAATGCATATTCCGGTGGTCATTGGTGCTATTTTGGAGGGGCCTGCTGTTGGCGTCATGGTTGGTTTGTTATTTGGTTTGTTTAGTATGTTTCAAAATATGGTGGCCCCCAACATTTTGTCCTTTGCCTTCTTAAATCCGCTGGTCTCGGTTTTACCTAGAGTATTAATCGGACTAGTGGCTTATTACTGCTATAAATTGGTGCCGGTGAAAAATGAAGCACTCAAGATTAGCACTGGTGCAGCCCTTGGATCGCTGGTAAATACCGTAGGAGTTCTCGGTATGATCTATCTCCTGTACGCTGCCGATTTCGCTGTAGCTCGTGGCATTAATCCTGATACCGTTTTGGCGGTAGTAGGAGGAATTGCTGTGACGAACGGTATTCCAGAGGCCATTATCTCGGCGATTATAACCGTTCCGGTTATCTTAATGGTAAAAAAAGCGCGCCGCATGAGCTAAATAAAGTTTCCGTAATTGCTAAAAGGTCTGAATCCTGGGTGCCAGGATTCAGACCTTTTTTTAAATAACAACAATTTTTGACAAGGAAAGACGTTTATTTTATAGAATTGTTTCATTTAAAGCATATACGTAGATGTTCAAGGGGATAGGGAATATATGGCAGGTTGCTGTCCATAGATATGAGGTGGCTAATGAGAAACGATACTAGATTGTCCAAGTTTCGCTTTCTTTTGCCTTTGCCCGAACGGTTACCGCTGCGGCTGGTGTTTTCGCTGCCTTTTTTGCTGCAATTTTTATTGGCGGCACTGCTTATGGGTCTGTTGCTTTTTCAGGGTGGACAAGAATCGGTAGAAGCCGTACTAAAAGAATTACGTCAGGAAGTACTTGAGCGAGTGCAGGAACAAATGAACCGGCATATACGGGAGCCGCTGCGCCTGAATAGTTTAAATGCCGATGCCTGGCAAGCTAATATGCTGAATTTTGCTGACCCCGTTATGCGGGATCGCTATTTCGTTAATCATATTCGTGCTTTTCCCGATGCGGCAATGACTTTTATCGGCCTTACGGATGGTTCTTTTTATGGAGCCCGCCGCAAAACGAATGGTGAAATACAGGTAGTACATAATAATCAGTCTACCGGTGGCGCTTCCTGGTATTATCGGATTTCTGAAGCAGGCGATGCTGCTGATCTGCAAGAGGTTTTCCCAAATTTTGATCCTCGTAAAAGGCCGTGGTTTGAAACTGCTCAGCAAGTTGGTAAGCCTGTTTTTAGCGGAGTTTACCGTCATTTTGTTTTTCTGGAGCCTACGATTACCGCGACACATCCCCTATATGATGCCGGAGGAAAGCTGGTCGGCGTTTTTGGCGTTGATTACCTGCTGTCCTGGCTGGGGCAGGTGCTCAGGGATTTGCCGCTGGGTACATCAGGACAGGTATTTGTTACTGACAGCGAAGGTTTGCTTGTTGCCTCATCTGTCCTCAAGAATCCCTTTGAAGAGCGCGATGGACGAATGGAAAGAATCAAAGCTGCAGACAGCAAAAATTTAGTATTGCAGATGGCTGCGAGAGCAGTGCCTGCTATCGGTCAAGAAGGAGCATATGAATTTAAATTAGAAAACCAGTCTTACTTTGTTGATGTACGTACTTTTCAAGAGAGCGGTATTAACTGGACTATCTATGTTGTACTGGCAGCGGATGACTTTCTTGGCGGATTGCACAAGGTGGCAAATCGAACAGCCGGTTTAACCGCACTGAGTATGATGGTTATTTTTCTATTGGCTATGTGGACAGCCGGCTGGGTGACAAAGCCTATTTTACGCTTGAATGCTGCTGCCCGCGAGTTGGCTGAAGGACGTCTCCAGCTTCTCCCGGATACACAGCGGCGCGATGAGCTGGGACAGCTTAGCAAGTCTTTTAATATGATGGCTCGCCAGGTAACGGATTTAGTTACTAATTTGGAGGCGCGGGTAGCTGAAAGAACTTATGAATTAACAATTAAGACTGAGCAAGAGGAGCGCTTACGCAAAACGTTTTATGCCGAATTGGCTAAGGCTGGTAAGGTGCAGCGAGCTATGCTGCCGGCATGTATTGAGAGTGACCATTTGCAATTGCAAATACTCTATGAGCCTTGTCTGTTGGTTAGTGGCGATACATGTGGCTATCGCTGGCTAAAAGAAGAGGAGTTGCTCTTTGGCTATCTTATTGACGTTAATGGACACGGGGCGGCTACCGCTCTTCAGACAGCTGCAATGAGTGTCATGATGCAGGAAGTAATTGACCCTTCTCACTCACTTGCGGAATGTCTTGTAAAGCTTAATAAACGGGTTGCAGATTATTTTGGCGATGAAGTATTAGTGGCTGCTTTTTGCTTTGAACTTGACTTTGTTAAGCGGGAGCTTCGTTATGTAGCTGGCGGAATTACTGAGTTCTTTGCGGACTCTGTGGCAGCTAAGGGTCGGATCAAGACACCGGGATTGTTTTTAGGTGTGAGCACTGCAGAGCAATTTGATGTATCGTCGCTACCCATACAAGGGGGAGATCGCTTCTGTTTTTATAGTGATGGTATTACCGATTGTTTAGACGAGGGATATGAACTTCCCATAGGTGTTAATTTAGATGAGTTTAATAAACAGTTGCATAATGTAGCCTCTGAAGGTGTATGCAAAGATGATGCTACAGCTATATGCATTCAAGTTGGCGATATTCGTAAGTGGAAATATGAATATTACTTTACCGATGAGTAATCAGCAAAGAAACAGGCCCATTCCCGCAACTGGGAATGGGCCTGAGAAAACAGTTCTAATTGGTATAATCGTTACCGTCCCGGTATTTGAGAGCGCCAGTTAGTTTGTCTTCAATCTTTTCAGAAACTGTCCAAATATCTTTAAATAAGTGGGAGTTTTTAAAACTGACACTCCACTGGAAGGCTCCTTCCGGTGAATAATAAGCTAAAACTACTGCGGCTTTGAGATTGACCGGCAGTTTGCCATCTTCATCGGTGAGTAGTACATAACTACCGTCCTCTCCCGTTTCCAAAAAAAGTGCGGTTAGTCCATCTTCTATTTCTGCTTCTTCAAACCCTAGAGACTCGTAAAAATCCAAGGCGTTTTCATTATTCATCCCATCATCTCCAAATTATCTTGTGGTGTTATTGTACCGTAATTTTGTCCGGTTAACAACAAGGTTACGGCAGGTTCTGCAAATAATAGCAGCAAGCATAGGAGTTTCGTTCCTTACGGCGAAGGTAAAAGAAAGTAAGTATAATGAAGTGAAGTAAGGAAAGAATGTAATGAAAATAGTAATTGATGCTGATGCCTGCCCCAAAAATGTTTTGCTCCTATGCGAAAAACTGGGTAAAAGCAGTGCTATCCCTGTGTGGACAGTGGCAAGCTTTAACCATTCGATTGTTTCTGACCACCATATTGTTGTCGGCAGTGCTTCTCAAGAGGCTGATATTAAGATAATCAATCTGACTGAGCCAGGGGATATCGTCATCACCCAGGACTGGGGGCTGGCAGCCATGGTACTTGGCAAGCAGGCTCGGGCTTTGAGTCCGGTAGGCCGTGAATATCGTACGGATAAGATTGAATTTTTATTAGAAGAACGGGAAGCAAAGGCTAAACTTCGTCGCGGTGGTGGAAAAACAAAGGGCCCTAACAAGAGAACCGACGAGGATGACCGTTGTTTTGAGCAGAGCCTACAAAGAATTCTCTCGCAAAAAAAAGGAGGAGCTATTATGTCCTTAGCCTTACGAGTTTATTTTGACTTTTGTTGCCCCTATTGTTATCTTGCCTGGGGATTTATGAAAAAATTAAAGGAAACAGTCGCCATAAATGATGAATGGGTTACCTGGGAGATTCACCCTGATAGTAAGCCGCAAGGTGATTTTATTCAGAATGTTGTTCCTAATGTTAACATGGAGGAGAGAAAACTCAGCTTAAACAGACTTGGTGCACCCATAGGTCTTACACCAGGAGACCAGTTATTTGTGCCTAATACGCGGCTGGCACTGGAAGCGACTCAGTTTGCTACTGCAGCAGGGAAAATGCATGACTGGATTGATGCTGTTTACCATGCCAGTTTTGTTGAAGGTAAGAATATCGGTGATCAGGATATACTTTTGACAATTGCTCGGCAAATCGGGCTTGATGCTGATGGCCTCGCTGCGGCGCTAAATACTGGACGATATACTCAAGTGCTGTTGGCTCATGATCGTGAGTGCGCCGAAAAGAAGATTGAATGGGTTCCGACTATCTATGCCGGAGAAGAGAAAGTGCTGGAAGGGGCCCTCACTTATTCTGTTTTTGCAGAAACACTGCAGGCTCTCTAGCGGGCATGCCATTCTAGCATACAATCCAGTCCTTTTCCAATTCAACCCCCCTCTTAATCGGGGGAGCCTTTGCGAATTTCCAAGTCGCCTATCTTGTTAAAGACAGGCGACTTCGCAGTTTATAAAATTGCTATTTATTCAAAAAACAAATCCATATTCTTTTCTACTACTAGTAGATCAGCTAAAACAGAGTTTGCATAGAGAACTATGATAGAATCATTACAAAAACATTGGTTTTTTCAGCAAAAAGGGTATAATTATAGCAACGCAAAAATTGCTGCTCTTGAACTAAAGCGGGTAGCATGACAGGAGAGACATCATGAATGAATCTTTTATAAATTTAGGTATAGGTGCATCACTAACGGCAGCTCTTCATAGGGCAGGGCTGACAACTCCGACTGCAATTCAGTCCGAGGTAGTGCCTGTAGCTTTGGCAGGACGGGATGTGGTGGCCCAATCTGCGACTGGAACAGGCAAAACATTGGCTTATTTACTGCCGTTGTTTGCGAAGATTGATATAACAAAACGAGAAAATCAGGCGATTATTTTGACTCCTACTCATGAATTGGCTATTCAAATTCAACGTCAAATTGAGGTGTTAGCGCAAAACGCAGAGGTGGCAGTTACTTCATCGCCCCTTATTGGCAACGCCAATATTACCCGGCAAATTGATAAATTAAAGGAACGTCCTCATATTGTGGTTGGTTCCAGTGGCAGGATACTGGAATTAATTCAAAAAAAGAAAATTACTGCTCAGACGGTGAAAACAATTATTCTCGATGAAGCTGACCGGCTGCTGGATGAACATAATAACGAAGCTGTTAAAGCTGTTATCAAAACTACCTTGAAAGATCGGCAAGTCATGTTGTTTTCAGCAACCATTACACCCCAAACGCTGGAACGATCTAACCTCTTTCTGAATGATCCGGCGATCATTACGGTCAAACAACAGACAACAGGTGTTGCAGACAGTATTAATCATATCTATTTTATTTGTGAACAGCGGGACAAAGTAGAAGTACTTCGCAAGCTGGTCCATAGTACGAAACTAAAAAAAGCATTGGTGTTTATTAATCGCAGCGAAGATCTCGAACTTACTGCAGAAAAGCTTAACTATCACGGATTAAAGGCGGCTCCCATACACGGTACTTTCTTGCAAGCAGACCGTAAAAAATCACTTGAAGATTTCCGCAATGGTAAAGTACAATTGCTCGTTGCTTCTGATTTAGCTGCCCGTGGCTTGGACATTCCTGGAGTAGAGTATGTATTTAATATGGATTTACCGGAAGATCCAGAGGTATATTTACACCGCGTAGGAAGAACAGGCAGAGCCGGTCAAGCGGGTACAGCTATTTCTATTATCTCCAAGCGGGAGTTTGACTTGCTACAACACTATGAAAAGGTATTAAAGATTACTATTAGAGCCAAACAGATTGCGCACGGTAGGATTACAGACCTGCGCAAAGCATAGGAGCGGTACTGGAGAACATGAATTTACTGTCGATAGAGAATCTGGCTAAAAGTTATGGAGAGAGAGTATTATTTGCAGACGTTACCCTCGGTATTGATGAGGGTGATAAAATCGGCTTGATTGGTGTAAATGGAACAGGGAAATCAACCTTCTTGAAAGTTCTTGCCGGGCTAGAGCCAGCAGATGCCGGTAAGGTTACTAAAGGTAGCAATGTACAAATAGAGTACTTACCGCAGAATCCTGACTTTGATGATTCAGCTACTGTGTTGGAGCAAGTTTTTAAGGGCCGGTCGCCTGTCATGAAAGTTTTACGCGATTATGAGCAGGCATTAGTTGATGCTCATAACCAGCCGCAAAGCAAAGAAGCCGAGCAGCAGCTTATCCGCTTGAGCCAGCAGATGGACAGCTATGATGCCTGGCAGCTGGAGAGCGAAGCTAAGGCTGTTTTGATGCAGTTAGGTATTGCTGAGTTTACTGCGCTAGTATGCACGCTGTCAGGTGGGCAGCGCAAACGGGTTGCTTTGGCCAGTGCACTTATTAATCCTTGTGACCTGCTTATTCTGGATGAGCCGACCAATCACATTGACAATGATACGGTAGCCTGGCTGGAACAATATTTGGCAAACCGTAAAGGTGCATTGTTGATGATTACTCATGATCGCTATTTCCTCGACCGGGTAACCAATCGCATCATTGAAATTGACAAGGGGAAGTTATATACCTATAGCGGTAACTATAGCAAGTTCCTTGAAGCTAAGGCCGACCGGGAAGAACAGCAGGAAGCAAGTGAACGAAAGCGACAAAATTTGCTGAGAAGCGAGCTAGCCTGGATGAGGCGTGGTGCCAGAGCACGCAGTACCAAACAAAAAGCTCGTATTGATCGCTTTGAGCAGCTTAGTTCTCAAAAGGTTGACCTAAGTGATACAAAAATGGAAATATCAGTTGGTTCCAGTCGCCTGGGCCGCAAAATTATTGAAATTGAGAATATAAGCCATCAATTTGACGGTAAGACTGTCATTGCTGATTTTAGCTACATCATCCTAAAGGATGACCGGGTAGGTATTGTCGGGCTTAATGGCAGCGGTAAAACTACGTTACTCACCATTATTGCCGGCAAGCTTGTACCGGACAGTGGGCTGGTCAATACTGGCCAAACAGTAAAGATTGGCTACTTCTCCCAGGAAAGTGCGGAGATGGATCACTCTATGCGAGTGATTGACTATATCAAGGAAGAGGCCAATAGCATTGCCACTGCTGAAGGAGAAAGCATTAGCGCCTCTCAAATGCTGGAACGGTTTCTCTTTCCTCCTGCCGTACAATGGATGCCGATTGCCAAACTGTCAGGAGGAGAGAAACGGCGTCTTTACCTGCTGCGAGTATTAATGGGAGCTCCCAATGTGCTGCTCCTCGATGAACCTACTAATGACCTGGACATTCAAACCTTGACAATTCTGGAAGATTATTTGGATGATTTCTCCGGTGCAGTTATCACGGTTTCCCATGACCGTTACTTTCTGGACCGTGTGGTTGATAAAATATTTTCCTTTACGGGAAATGGCTGCATTACTCAGGCAGTTGGCGGGTATTCAGACTATCTGGATGCTAAACGGCAAGAAGCTGGGCAAGTAGCTTTAGAAAAAAAATCTGTCACCTATGATAAACCCAAGGAACGAGTACGCAAGTTTACCTTTAAAGAGCAACGGGAATTTGAACAAATTGACGATACAATTGCTGGCGTTGAACAAGCCTTACGGCAAATTGCCGCTAATATTAACAATGCAGGTAGCAACTTTGAACTTTTGGCGCAGCTTATCAGTCAGCAGCAGCAACTAGAGCGCGATTTGGAAGAACTGCTGGAAAGATGGACCTATTTAAATGAACTTGCCGAAGAAATAAAAAAATAGTGGATTTATGCCGAACGCTACAATGTCGCGTTCGGTTATTTATGCCTAATTCACTAGGACGGAAGATTGTTCCCGTACAATTAGAAAAGACTTAGCTTATGCTAAGTCTTCAGACCGTCGACAAAAAGGCATTTTATGCGAAGCGTAAGGTGCCTTTTTTAAATAAGTTAAAGTAAGAAGATAACAAGGCAAGTTTTCCGAGCCGAAAATCTGTAACCAAAGGAGCGAATAGCCCCTTTCTACGTTTCCATATTGCCAGCTTCTTTAAATTCATGCAGGCGAAAGTAAGCGCCACCTGCATCTTCACTTTTTGCAGCCCCCGCAATTGCGTATACCTCATAGCATGTTTTTCCTTTGCATCCGCAAACACTCGTTCAATCGTTTGGCTTCTCATTTTATAGATATCTCGATAGGCAGGTGTATGCCGATAGTCTTCCGCTAACTCCAGGTACTTCTCCCCTACATGGCGCGTGACTATTTTCTGGTGAGACTGGCTTTGTGTACACTGAGCTAAATATTTGCAATCCTTACAGTACTTAGGATTACTTTTAAATTCCTGGTATCCATCCCGATTCGTTGTGCTGTACGACAGTACCTGATTGCCTGGGCACACAATACAATCATAATGTTCATCATACACATATTCGGTTTTCTTAAAAAATCCCTCTTTCGTCATGGGACGTTTGTAAGGAACTGCTGGAATTCTATCACTGTCTAGTACCTGCTTCATAATCCATGGAGTTTTATATCCTGCATCGACGGCGACTACTTTGATTGCGGGAAATTGACGGACGAGCTTGTCATACAGTCCATCAAACATTCTACTGTCGTGAATATTTCCTGCCTCAACTTCAAAATCCAGGATGAAGTTATGGCGATCGCAAGCTGTGTTTGCCACATAGGCAAAGCACTTTTCGTGTTCGCCCTTGTGGAATAATCCACTTTCTGGATCGGTAGTGCTTTGCTTTATTGATTTCGTCTCCGGCGGTTTAGGATTCTCATCATCGTCATTTTTCAGAGGCTTTTTCCCATGGTTTTGCCGGTCGTTGTTGATTTCTTCTTCTAATTGCTTCTGATACTGTTTGGCCTGTTTTTCTACAATTTCATTACGAGCTTTTTTCTTATTTGCACTCGCCTTGATATGCGTTCCATCAATAAATACGGCATTAGCATCGACAAAGCCACAGCGCACCGCTTCCTGCAAGATTCGGGCAAATATTTTTTCAAACACGTCTGTATCTTTAAATCGTCTGGTGTAGTTTTTTCCAAAAGTGGAGAAGTGGGGGACAGGCTCTGCCATATCGTAGCCGATAAACCAGCGATAGGCCATATTTACTTCTATTTCTTTTATGGTCTGACGCATACTGCGTATGCCAAACAGATATTGTATAAAGACAATTTTAAAGAGGCTTACTGGGTCAATTCCTGGTTTGCCCCACTGAATTTCACTGTATAACCCTTTCACTTCTTCGTAAATAAAACTAAAATCAATAGCTCTATCGATATCTCGTAAGATATGAGTTTCTGGCACTAAATCCTCAAGACAGACAAACTTGATTTGGGTTTGGTTGGCTCGGCTTTTTTTCACATACATAAAAAATCACTCCCAACTTTATTTTACCATAAAGTTGGAAGTGATTTGCTTTTGTCTACAGGCTGAAGACTTAGCTTATGCTAAGTCTTTTCTATATTAACTCCCAGAGTGAGCAATAATAAAAATCCCCTGCCAAGAGGCAGGGGATGATGACATTCTAGTAACGTCTGCTGTTGTTTTGGCTGTAGCAATCTCTGCAATATACAGGACGATCGCCACTTGGACGGAAAGGAACTTGGGTTTTTACGCCGCAAGATGCACAGGTTGCATCATGCATTTCGCGTTGTTGGTAGCTGTTGCCACCGCCACGGTTGAAGCCACCGCCGTTTTGTTGTTTACGAGCAGCGCGGCAATCAGGGCAACGACCTGGCTCGTTGGTGAAACCTTTTTGAGCAAAGAAATCTTGCTCCGAAGCAGTGAATACGAATTGTGCGCCACAATCGCGGCAGGAAAGAGTTTTGTCTTGAGTCATAAGATATATAGCCTCCTCAAATCTATTACCCAAATAGCGAATGGAGAATACTCATCGGGACTTCCCTTACCAACTACCTAATAGTTTGAGAAGGACAATGACAAATTCACTGGTACTATTTTTTCTGGGTAGTTATATTGTACCTTTTAATTTTGTAAATGTAAAGCAAATTGCCTTAAGATGAAAAAAAAATTTGCAATTATTTTCTAATTATTATGCCAATTAGCTTATCAGGTAGTAGATATAGATATTGACAGAGGACATGTGGATTGAGATACTTAGGTAAATTACTGTTTGTGCTGAGGTGGTTGTGCAGATTACCTATACAGCCAGCCAGTAGCTTTGTAGACTACTTAGCTTATGTGGGGAGGGCTGGTTGGTGGAAATACATCAGTTGCAGTATGTAGTTGAAGTGGCCAAACAACGTAACTTTACTAGAGCTGCTGACGAAATTTGTGTGACTCAGTCGACACTTTCCCATCAAATTGCCAAGCTGGAAGATGAACTGGGCATAAAATTATTTGACCGTAACTCTCGTACTGTCTATCCGACCGAAGCTGGTGAGGAGTTTATCAACCATGCCAAAACGGTATTAGCCAACCTGGAAATTGCCAGACAAAGCATTCAGACCTATATTGAACTGCTCAAGGGAACGTTGCGTATTGGTGTAATTGCATCATTGGGGAAAATTGACTACGCTAATATGTTGGCAAAGTTTCATAAAGAGCATCAAGGGCTGAATTTTGAAATTGTGCAAGAGGGCACGTACAGCTTACTGGAAAAAATTCGTGCTCGTGAGCTGGATGTGGCCTTTGTTGCCGTAGCACCTCAAGAAGAGGATGAAGACATTGCTTTTTATCATCTTGCTTATGATGACTATGTATTGGCGGTACCGCCAATACATTTATTTGCCGGGCGGGAATATATTGAGCTAGCTGAGGCAGCAAAAGAAAGGTTTATCTTTCATCCGGCTTCTGATCGCATGCATTACACCTGTATGGAAGCATGTGCCCAGGCAGGTTTTAAACCGCAAATTGTTTGTCAAAGCAATCATTCACCTACTTGTTTAGCTTTAATTAGCGCAGGTATGGGTATTGGCTTTTTTCCGCTTGAGAAAGTAACCGGCCATAATTTTAATATTGCTGTTGTTAAACTGAAACAGCCTGTTCAAAAAAATATTGTTCTGGCCATTGCTAAACACGTTTCTCTTTCACCGGCTGTTGTAGCGTTTAACCGCTTTGTATTAAATTGGGTTCAAGCTCTCAAGCTCGAAGAGCGTTAACGAGATAAATTGTCTCATTTAAAAACTCCCTGAAATTGTCTGGTTAGGCAATTTTTCAGGGAGTTTTCTTAATACGTATTAGAGTTTATAATTTTTTAACCCTGGGAGGAGCCAGACGAATCAAGGGAGTGAAGAAGAATTTGAATGTTGTGTACTTTTGTCTTGACACAAAAGTACCAAAAAGTCAAGACCGGTACGGAAATTCGCCTTGGAAGCAGGTCTTCCTTACGGAAAGGACGGAAACTCGCTGCGCTCAGACAGCCGTCCTTTCTGATCGTAAGGAAGACCTGCTTCCACCCTGCGGGACGGCGATTTCCGTAAGGGTCGCAGGATACGAAAACAAGGAACGAAGGAATGAAAAGCTTCGTCTTCTTCGTTCCTCGTTCTTATCGGCCCTTCTGGAAAAAGACGGTCCGCAGGATGGAAAACCGCCAGCTTACGTTAAGAAATCCATTTGTTTGAGCGAAGCGAGTTTAATGGATTTTAGTAAGGTGGCGGTTTTCCAAGTCTTTTTTCTAGACTAGGCCTAGAATTTTTGGTACTTTACTATGAAAACCCTTCTTGCTTTACAG
>Ga0366796_1035_pt1 | contig 20920 bp, 13 predicted proteins | sample BONcelN113001D13_FD_207047 | JGI IMG/M metagenome (GOLD analysis project Ga0366796, IMG submission 207047) | Enriched cells from coal bed in the Powder River Basin, Montana, United States - BONCAT cells N11 rep3 HSBNCT.N11.300.1.D13 ... | reverse complement strand
CCTCAAGAAGCGGCTTCGAGATCGTCTCGGCACGAAGGTCTCCGAGATCATCGGCGGGCACCGGTGTTACGGACTGAGCCACGCGCTGCTGGCCGCTCTGGATTGCCCGCATGCGGTGACCACCAACTATGACCAGCTCTATGAGCGGGCGTTCGCCGACGGGCATCGATCGGGCGCGGAGTTGCATGTGCTTCCTTATGGGACGCCGGAGCCGGGCACGCCTTGGCTCGTCAAGATGCACGGGGACGTCGCGCATCCCAAGGACATCGTGCTGGCGCGTTCGGACTTCGTGGGATACAGCGCGAAGTCCGGTCCCGTAGGTGCGGTGGTCCAGTCCCTGTTGATGACCGAGCACCTGCTCGTGGTCGGCGCGTCGATGTCTGACGACAACTTCCTGCGGTTGGCGCACGAGGTGCTCGCGTTCCGGTCGCATAACCTGGGAACCGTCCTGAAGTTCTCCGTCACTGATGCCGAACGAGAACTGTGGAGCAACGAGTTCACCTTCGTCGAGGTCTCCGCCGCGGGCGCATCCGACGGGGAGAAAGCGCGTCGGCTCGCAGTCTTCCTTGATGTCCTGGCCATGGAAGCTGCCCAGCCCAACCATCTCCTGGATGATCGATACGAGAAACTCCTGACCCCAGAAGAGGCGGCGCTCAGCGAGAAGGTCCGGGGCGCCGCGGACGCGATTGCGTCGCTTCAGGGGGATGCGCAGGCACGGTGGAGTGGAATCGAGGCGGTCTTTCAGCGGTATGGGTACCCGCGCTCCTGAAGTACCCGGGGCTCGGGCTTGCTCGGCGCGCGACGTGGACTCGTCGTGCCCGAGGTCGCATCGGTTGCCAAGGGCATCACGACTGCTCGGAGAGCCAGGCTCAGTGGTCTGCATAGCACGGGCCCCAATCGCTCAAGTTCTGTCAGTGGTGACAGGTAGAACGTTCGTATGAGCAAGAAGACGAGGAGCCGGATGGAGTGCCCGGAGTGTGAATCGGCGGACGTCGTGCCGATCGTCTATGGACTGCCAGCGCCAGAGCTCTTTGCGAGCGCGGACAGGGGTGAGGTTGTCCTGGGTGGTTGCGTTGTCGGCTTTGCTGGGGACGATCCCACGCACGCGTGCAAGGCGTGCGGTGCACGGTTCCTGGCGGCATGACTCGAACGTCCGCCTCCGAAGTGGTCAGCTGCGAGGAGAAACCCCAAGCGTCAGCTGGTCGGCGGCGGCGAACTCGCGAACTCGGAGCTGGATTACTCGTTTGTGAACCTGGGTGTCGCCGGGGCTCGACTCGAGTGTTCCGAACGGGTCGTGTACAGCGCGGACGAACGGGGCCGCGTCCTGAAGGTCGGACCGCAGGTTCCCGACGAGGTACAGCCAGAACTTGTCGCGGAGGTCGCCGGTCGCGGTCTTCCACTCGTTCCAACTCATCTCCTGAACTCGAGCGTCATAGCCAGACGACTTGAGTTCGATCATGCGGTCAACCTCTCCGTCCACGATGGTGAGCACGTCGAAGCCGGGAAACAGCGAACTGAGCCCAAGCGACTCGAAGACTGATCGGACCACGGAGGACTGTCGTCTGGCCTCGTCGATGAGAGCAGGGGAGCTCACGTCAACGACCAGGATCGAGCTGTGTCCCGGCAGCGGATCGCCGGGTAGAACGGCCACGGACCCTCCGCCGAGACGTGACTGCTCGAACGCGATCGTGACGCGCATTCCGAGTCGGTCGAGTTCGCTGCGATCGGTGCCCGATCCAGCGCGCGGGCGTTGCTGGTCGGCACCGGAGCCGGGAGGGGAGTCGCGGTGGCTCGTTGTCTCGGACGTGTCTACAGAACCCCGCTGACGGCGTGGGTCGCCCGCAACTCGTAACGGTTCGCCGTCCAGCCGCAGGTCCTCAAACCGATAGAGCGGCACCTTCTGCGGTTCGGGCTTCGCCTCCGGGGCCTCGTGCTGCATCGATGCGAGAGGTTCGGGTTCGGTGGACCTTCCGTCGGTGAAGGCCTTCGCGGCGCCATGGTCGTTCGAGCCATCCTGTTCGCCGTCCTCCACAGCCTCCTCGTCCGCAAGCGTCACCTCGTTGAGTTGCGTTGCCGCTCCCGCGAGTGCGAGGAGCCTTGCGCGCTGCTGTTCACTCGCATTGATGAACGAGAGGAAGGTCTCCACCGTGTTAACACCGAGTGCCTCCGCGAGTGCCATCGCTAGGTTCTGTGCGTCGTCAGTGACCGGAGGCCACGGCCGTTCGGACCAAGCGACGTACGCCTGCAGCACTTCAGCACCCCGGCTCGCACCGTCAGCCGCGCGCCTTACGTAGTAGTCACGGTCAGGAACCACGCCCAAGTCGAGCCCACCAATTGACACCCGCATCACTAACGACGCGACAGGCTCCGCCCGATCGACGAACTGCTGCAGCACCCGCCGGTCAACCTCTGCCATTTCGGGTCGGTCGGCGCTGAGTCGCGCGAGGAGAGGACGCAGGAGGGCGAGCAGGCCGCCGCGGAACTCGGCCAGCTCTTCGCCGCCGAATGTGCTCTCGACCGGCTGCACCGACCAGGTGAGCGCTTCCTCAAGGAGTGGCATGCCGAACAGGTCACGGAGCGGTCGGAGCGCGCTCGCCTCGGCCTCGATCACGAACACGTTCAGCTTCTCCTGGACCCCGCTTCGTTCCCGGCTACCCGACACGGCTGCGTAAAGGGCATCGCTTGCGGGCACGAACCGCAACCCGCTAGGAGTCCTGGCCGCGACTTGTGCGTTTCGGAGCGCTGGGTTCGCCTCCGACGCGGAGTGAACGAGGAGGGCGAACAACTCGCGGTAGAGGGGCCTGATGTGTCGGGCGAGGGTCTTCTCGCTGAGATCCTTTTCGTAGACAAGCGCGATGCGCTCGGTCAGGTCGGCCGCGTCTTGCACGTTGAAGGCGGTGGGAACAAGTTCGCCGCGCACCCCGAGAGCGTCCAGGAACGGACCGAGGGAAGCGTGCGAAAGGCCCGACACGGGCAGCACGACAGGGAGGAAATCCTCCGCTCGTCTCGCCTTCGCGCCTCCGCCCCGACTTCCAATGCGACGCTGAAGTTCGCTGGAGTTGCGCCAGCTTTCGATACCCCGGCGCGGGCCATGACTGGTGGGGCAGATCGGGCGGTTGCGCAGACGGTGCAGCCAGAAGTCCGGGCCAGTTGAGGCGAGTTCCTCGGTCATCGCGCGTGGTGGCTTGGCCCGCTGTGATGGGTAGCGACCTTCCCCGACCAGCGCAATCTCGCCCTGAGTGTGCCGCGAGAAGATGGCCCAGTTGCGAGCGAGGTGCTCGAACAGTGCGTTCGCGACGGCCGTGTCCGCCCTTTCGGCGGTGCGAGCAATCTGGTCGAGGCGATCCAGTGTGTGCACGTTGTACAGGTAGTGGTCGGTCGATCCCCACCGCTTGTCGTGTCGCAATAGCTCATTCACACCTCGGACGTACTCAGCCCAGGTCCCGTCGAGCCCCTGGAAGGCCCAACCTCGCGGGAGCCCAAGGCCTTTGGTGGCGATCCAACCGTTCTCGTCGTCGACATCGTGGAAGTGGATGAGGCGCAGAGCGCGGCTGACGCCAAGCCAGGCGAAGAAGTTGCGCCACCGGTCTTCCGCTGACGTTTCGAGAGCCTGATCGGTGTCGTCCTCAAGATCCACATCCTCGTCCGAGGGCGTATCGGGGTCCGCTGACGGCTCATCGGACTGGAGGAGGGCGCCCGAGTACGGCATAAACGCTGCCGGCGGGGCAAGGAAGTGGAGGTTGAGGGGTTCGCCCGCTGCCGCCATCGCCTTCGCGACCAGTTCAACAGATTCTTCTCCGACCCAGTCTTCCCCGAAGTAGACCTTGTAGGCCGGGACCCAAATCATCTCGTCCTTGGTCCGCCCACGGCAGGGCACGCTCATGCGGCTGAGGTTGAAGAACGGACGATCTGAGCCGAGCCGGCCCAGTGGGAGGGGCTGCTCCGGTTTGGTCGTCTTGCCTGCGAGTCGGCAAACGGCTGCGAGCGCTTCAAAGGTGCTGTTGGCGGTGCGGAGTTCCTCATCGGGATCCGAACGCAGTCCGGGGAGCACTGACGCTCGCATCACTTCGGCGAAGTTGAACTCCTTGATGTCGAACAGGGCCCCCCAAGCCTTCATCTCCGTTTCGAGGACGCGGCCCTGGTCGATGCGCTTGAGCGATCCCCAGCAAATCGGGTGAGCCAGGAACTTCAGCCGGAGCAGCGGGAGTTCATCAGGAGCTGCTTTCGGTGGGTAGAAGGCGCTCTGCTCACCGAGCGTGATTCGCTCAACGATTCCATCCGTGTCGACTCGAACGGGGAAGACGCGTTGGGCTCGAGCCTCGCGCTGGAGAGATTCCCGGTCATCGGCGTCTGCGTGCTCCCACAGTGCGGCGCTGATCGCGAGCACTGGGTCGACCAGGAACCGGTCGAGCGGTTCAGGGTGTACCCGTGATCGGTCCGGGTCGGCGTTGGTGGCCAATGCCACCAGCGTCGCCGCTGGAGTGAGTGCAACCGCTCCGTAGTCTCTGCAGATGGCGGCGTAGGTGCCGGCACAGAACTCCGCAGCCGGGAAGACGCGGCCTTCCCAAGACGTGTTCGGGGCGATCAGAGCCGCGAAGCCGCAGCCCAGGTCGCCCAGGACCGGACTGGGCAGAACGGTCTCATTCAGCGACTGCACCCCCGAGGACAGGGAAGGCAGGAGGGGTGCCTCTACCAGCACTCTGCTGAGTTCCCGGTGAAGTTGCTCAGCTGCGTCCCCTGAGGCGTCGGGCAGCTTCTCCAGCGCAAGCAGGACGTTTTGGGCTCCGCGGCCGGCAAGAAGGTGCGGCAGCAACAGGTCGCGGAAGACCGCTGCGGCGTGGCTGATCAGGTGGGCGTTGTAGTCGGAGTCGGCGCGGCCGACCTGCACATGCTTGCGAGACAGATCGGTGACGAAGGCGCCGTTGACCAGCAAGGAGCAGGCGGCGGGTTCCTGGGTCGGCAGAAAGACGTGAAACCGCCGATCGTGAGTTGGGAGCCGGGGGTCGTCGTCATCCCTGACCGCAACCGACACCTCCGCGATCTCGACCCCGTCCCACGCCGGCCCAGATAGACCCTCACGATGCCCATCGATCGACACGTCCGAGTTGTGAGCGACCCAGTAGCGGTTTACCGCATCGTGAGCCTGGTCCAGCAGGTCGACCCGATACAGTCCAGGTCCCGCGAGCCCGGGACAACGGTGCGCTTGCCCCGTGCCGTCAAACCGTGATCGCTCCAGAAGCCACTCCCTCGACTGACGACCGTCGCGTGTGTCCACCTCGATGATCACGTCTTCGACATGTTTGAGGAAAAGGACGGTGCTCATGGGAAGCGTCAGCAGCTGGTCTGCAAGCCGCTCCCGCTGCGCAGCTGGCGTGTCGGGCCTCAAGGGGAATCGGAACGCGCTGTGGTAGCCCTCCTCTTGAAGCGCCAACCAGGCGGGATCGTGCGAAAAGCCCGCGGATGGAAACCTCATCGCGGGCACGTCCTTCACCTTGCCACGGTTTTCGACCTGCCACAGGCGCTCGACCTCGGGCCGCGCGTGCTCCTTGCCCAGCTGGAAGATGACTGTGGTTGAGTAGGCCTCGGGTGCGTCCGTGATCTCGAGTACGGATTTGAACCCCAGTCCCTTGTGTCCGATCGACGCTCGTTTCGGGCCTTCCCAACCTGCCTTCGAACTCGCTCCCAGCCCGCACAGCCCGCGGACGTCGTCGTCGGAGAAGGGTCGTCCGGTGTTGGCGACCCAAAAGTCCGTGTCGGTGAGTCGGAACAACACTCGATCGTCACCGGTCGCTTGGCCAAGGAATGCGTCATCGGCGTTCTGCAACAACTCGTACACCAAACGGCCGCGGTAGTCGTGTGCCACTTGCGCCTCCTGGCTCACATCCTCAAGAAGCCGAGCTGGTGAGGCCGCGTAGACGTCGAGGTTCTCCTGGCTGATCCGTTCCAGGATCGTAGTGCTGGGCTCTAGAAGCGTCATTACTCTGTCCTCAACCTGCCGAGCGGTCCAATGGGGTGCCGGTGCTAGCTCCGCATCGGTGGCGTGTGCCCAACCCGATTATGGTGACCGCGCCTGACAGTAGCGTGCACCCTCGCCTGGCACGCGCCGGCGCAGTCAACTCCAGCGTGGCTGGCGCGAGCACGACTGGCGCGATAGTCGGGGCCGCAGGCCCTGGGCGCTTGTCTCCTCATCAACCCGCGCCTTGGCACTGGCGACGTGAGGATCTGCTGTCAATGCCGCGGCGCTGTCGAGTCCGCGCTACGGTGATTTGGTGGGAGCGGATGGAGTTGAGTACGCGCTGTGTCCAGAGTGCCTGCACTGGTTCGAGATGCGACTTGACGAAGAGTTCCTTGGGTCCCACGACGATTGCGGTTTCACTGATGCCCCCAAGTGTCGAGCGACGTTTAGCGCTGGTTTCATCGTGAGCGATGCGCCCAGGAGGCTCATTGCATCCACCGACCCCGATCGCTCGGCAGCGCGTACGGGCCAATCCGGAGCGGGCCGCCCTCGAACACCCCATGACTACTTCCTTGAGCGCGTGACGACACGCGCGACGCTTGAAGAGGCGCGAGAGTTCTACAGCGACAAGCCAGCCGCGTGGCTTCGGGACGAGCGTGCATCGTTCCAGCGAATGAGGCGTGAGGACGGCCGCAACTCGAAGTGGCGGGTGTGGCTGACTGCATTCGGTGAGGCCGAGCGGACCCGCGCCTCCGCATCCTTAGGACGAGAGGTGGCCGCCGAGATCAGAAGGCGAGCCAACCGGCCAGACGCGCCTCCCCGGGTGACCAGATTCGTCTCCGGAGGGTTGCCGACGCTAGGCAGGCGGTAGCCAGACGGCCACGACAAGGTCGTGGCACGGTCGGCGGCCGGGGTGCTCGATTCGCGGGAGCGCTGAGCCGTGTTAGTTACCTTGGCGCCAGCGGTCGGCTTGTCTGGTGTCTTCGGGCTTCTGCGTGCGAGGCCGACGTCGGGGAGGGCGCCCTTGAACACCCCAGACAGCTTGAGGTGACTTCCCTGAGTACGGACAGCATGGGGGAGTTGGGGTCGCTTTAGGCGCAAGTCAACTTTCGGCCGCCGCAACTGACCGGCTTGCCCGCTCGTCCACACCGCCGGTCGCAACTCAGCGCAGTTCACGCTTCATGTATTGGCGTTGGTCGGCATCATCGGTCTTGCGGTGAATCCGCACCTGAGCCCCATCCTGCTGGTGCTGGTAGTAGATGCGGCCGGCGGCCGCGTTGCCTTTGTCACCGATGTGGACCTTGTGGATCTCCCACCATCCGGGGTGGTTTGCGACCTTGGTGTGGATCCCGGCTCGGATCTCGATGGACTCCTTGTTTGCGATCCTGGTCAGCCACCGGAGCGCGACTTGCGGCTGCGGGAAGTCCAGGAGGGCGACGATGCTCTCTTCGTCGAGTTGCAGGGGTTGGAGCAATCTGGTCAACTCTTCTTGGACCGACTTCCGCTTTCCAGTGTTGGGGACGCCGGCATGACGCAGTGTCCGCTCCTCTTGGGATTGTCTTTCAAACTCGGCGATGCGCCCCGTCAGGTCCTCCTTTTCCTGCTCCAGCCTCGCGGCGGCCTCCTGAAGGAAGTCCTGCTCTTCCGTGAGCTTCCCGACGGACTGCTCGTAGCGGTCCCGCTCTTCGGAAGCTCTCGCGGCTTCACTCCGCGCAGCCTGGAGTTGGGCCACGGCCCCCTGATGCGCTGCTTCCGCGGCCGCCCAGTTGTCGTTTGCATCCGCGATGCGCCTCTCGACGTCAGCGCCGTCGTTTGTCGCCTGCGCCGTGGACTGGGCCTGAAGAAGCCGGATCGCAAGGTCGGCGTTCTCTGAGGCGGCAGCGCTCAACTCGCGGTCGTGGCGAGTTGCAGCGCGCTTGGCCTCTTCGACGAGTCCGGAGATGCGCCCCAGAGACCTGTCCGCTTGCGCACGCAAGCGCATGAGGTCCCTTTGGACTTCGGCATGGTCAACTCGCAGCCCGTCGAGTTCGGTCGTGATGGCTTGAGCGCTGTCGTGAAGCTCGTGAGCGTGGCTCTTGAGCCACTCGTTCTCCTCATCAAGCCGCGAACCGCGGGCCCACACCATCCTGAAGGCCGAGCGCAATGGCTCATCGAGATCGTCTACCACGACCTCGTAGCCCGTGAGAGCAACACTCTCGCTGCTGGCAAGCACCGGACGGACCATGGCCACCACGGAGTCGTGGTCCAGGTCGGGGGAAACGCTGAGGCGCGCGAACCAGTCGTACCGCCGGCCGTTGTCGGCCACACGATGGCTGGCGTCCCAACGAATCAGTCCGAGGCCCTGGTCGAGAACGGCTGCCACCTCTTCGGCGTCCTCCTCGGAGGCGTCGAAGACGACATAGTGACCCCACTTGTTGGTCTCGACGTACCACGCATCGTCGTCAAGCCCCACCCATTCCGGCTCCGAGGCCTGATCCTCAAGCGCGTAGGGAATTGGTTGCAAGTCCTCAACGAAGGCATTGCAGGACTCCTTGGTATAGCTCTCGTCGCTCAAATCGATGACGTTGCCCTGGCGTAGGGGGAAGACCGCGCCGGCGTAGACCACGCCCGCGAGCTCACTCCCGATCAACCGGACTGGACGCGATGTCGCAACATCGAGCTCCCGTCCCTGGCTCATCACCCGAACGTCGACCTTTGCAGATCCCATCAGCAAGTCCTCTATTCGCCTGGTCGCGGCCTGCACGAAAGGGGGGTCTCCGTTACCGCAATCGCTCAACAGAGTCGGCGGCGGCCGCAATCCAGGGCACCCAGCGACTCAGCTTGACACGCCACCGAGGATTCGTACAAAGGTGGCCAGGGATCTCAACGGCCGATGGAGGCCCTTGCGGCGTGCAGCCAACCCATCCCTTGGCGTGCGATGCCGAAGGCGCCTAGGCGCGCGGGGTTTGTGATTCCGATCGGTCTGCGCGCCACTTCAACCAACTGCCATCACGGTGAGCTTCGGCCCACGTACGAAGCCCCGTGGCAAAGGGCTGAAGGATGTCACCTCGGGAAACGTAGATCCAGTGCTTAGGCATCTCTTCAAGCGGTCCGCGGTATCCGCCGTAGAAGAGACCCCATAGCGTGCCCTCGCAAACGATGGGGTCCTGGCAGAAGTCGGGGTGCCAGGCGGAGAAGTAGCCGTCGTCATCGAGTCGCGCTGCGACCTTGACGATCTCTTCGGGGATCAGACGGGACGTCCCATCCAGGCCAACCTCACTCTCTGGCGCGATAAACACCTCGAACCGCCCATCGGGGTCGCTCAGGTCCGCGGCACGGACGATCTCGTTCAGCGGCCAGGCGCGCGCTCCCGGTCCCGGGACTCGCGTAAGGGTTACCGTCCGCCGGTTGAAGTCGTACTCCGAGATCCACTCTGGTTCTGAGTGCTCGGCCGATTGGTCGTTGAAGTCGTCCATGGGGACTTCGGTCCAAGTGCCGTCACCGTGCAGTTCGACCCTGACACCGTCAGATCTTACGGCGGGCACGCTGCTCACTTGATGGCGCCGGCGCCGCGCTATCCACTGGGAGTGAGCCTCCGTCCATGTTCGAAGGAGTTTGGTGGGAGTTCGAAGGATTTCTCCGCGAGCAGCGTAGGTCCAGTGCCGAAACATGTGGTTCTTTGCGCGGCCGAGACCGAGTCCGCCGTGTAAGTAGTTGGCCCAGAGTGCCCCCGTGCAGAAGATCGGGTCCTCCGAGAAGTCAGCACGCCAGGCGGCGAGATAGCCGTCATTACTAAGTCGGGCAGCTACTTTGACGATCTCACCGGGACTCATGCCCGACCTCCCGTCCGAGAACAAGGCAGCCTCCGCGACGAACACGTCGAACCGTCCTTCGGGATCGCTAAGATCGGCGTCGCGAACGACCTCGCTCAGTCGCCAGCCGTCCCAAGCAGCGGGGACCACTCGTGTCACGGAGAGCGTTCGTTGGTCGAAGTCGTACTCCGACACCCACTTTGCCTCCGAGTACTCGGTGGGATGGTCGACTAGGTCCATCGTCGCGACCTCACTCCAGGTCCCATCCTCGAGCAGTTCGACCCCATCCCCGTCAGGGCGTATTGCGTACATGGAATCCTTCCGACTGGGCAGCTGCTCGACCCACGTTAACGACACCGGTCCGGTTCGTAATGGCTGCAGGATGAGTCTCTCGTCTCCGACCCTGTGGCGCTGCCGCGCCCGTAGACTGCAGACGTGTTTCCCCCGCAACCGCCGCCCATTCTCGCGCCCTTCTTCAGTCTCGACGAGTTCAACGACCGGTTGCGCGGCTGGCTGGCCGCAGGGAGCGCACGAACGGTGGGTGCCGACGATCTGACCAAGCTACCGGTGAGGATTGGGCTGACGTTTTGTTGGCTGGCTGAGGACACCACTCGCGCCGGGGTGAGCGCGTACCTCGACGCGGTATCGGTTGCGGAGGGCGTCTATTCCGTTGTCCACAGTTCGGAGTTCGCCGTTCGCCGCGTTGTGCCTGGACGAACGCCCGAGCGCATTCCAGGCTTCTACCTGTATGCGAAGGAGGTCTACGACAGCCCTCAGGTGATCAACCCTGCGACTGCGCCGATGGACGACATAGCGATCGCACTACTCCTCCTCGAAGGGGTTGCCGTGTTGCACCAGCGGGGCCATCAGCGGCTCCGCATCTATCCCAAAATTTCCGGCTCGGGCCTCCACTGGCGCACCATGATTGTCGATGTGGACTCGGCACGCTTCGGTGACTCGGGGTGGCCAGATCTGGAGTCGTCGCCGTTCGCATACACGACGGGTTCTCACTACGACGTCGGCGGGATGCTCGTCGACGCCGGGACCACGGCCGGCGAAGTTGCAGATCGAATCCTGGGGAAGTTCCCTGATCCTCTCAATGCCGGCCGAGGGCGGGACTGGATGTACGCCGGCTGGTATGCCGAGATGCTCGGGTCGGCGCGCGAGCACAACAATCTGCCCGTCGGTGACGAGCCGCACATCGTTGAGGGCGAGCGCCGGTGGCCATTCCTGCCGGGAGTTGGCAAAAGCATTCCGCAGCCACCGCTGCCAGCACCCCTCCAAGTTCGATGCTAGCTAGCGGAATTGTCCGCAGAACCTGCCTCGCCTCGGGTCGACTCTTGAGCTCGGCGTCGTGTCGGTCGCACCCTACGCCGGCGGAATGATGGACCACTCGCAAACGGAAGCCGCGGCCGCCGCACCGAGCGCCTCAACGGCGCGTCGAGCATGGCGGGTGGCGAGCCGCATCGTAGCAAGTCGTCCTGGGCTAAGCGTAAGTTGGGCGGACTGGTACGAGGGACCAGATCACCTGGTTGTTCATGACGGCGCTGTTGGCCCGGCTCTCCACTTCGATCGCGACGGAGGGCCGACTTGGGAGTCCGACACGGACCCCGATCGCGAACTCCGTTGGGAGGAAGTCCACGACATCGACGCAGTCAACGCGTTCGCACCGGTTGACTGGAAGGCTTACTGGGGTGAGGCCTTACCCGATGCGGGAGTCACTGCCAAGTCGGCGATCTACACGCTGATCTCCCACATCCTCAGTTCGCGCCCCGATGGACCAAGATGGACCGCTAGGCCCGCGAAACTGATTCACTCCACGGACTACTCTGCAGACGCGCTAGGTTCGGCCTACAGCCTCTTCGACACGTTTTCGACCCTCGAGTCCACGGTGCGGTGGTACACCTCCTCGATCCGTGCACATTTCCGTCGAGCCTCCGGGCCGGGCAATCCGGCGATCTGGCATGAGCCTCTTTGGCTGCTCGCTATGGATGGCGAGCCACGTCTCGTGCTCGATGAAGCTGGTCACGTGCATATGCGCCCGGACTCGTTGGGCGAGGCGCTCTCGATGATGGCTGCCGCAGCAGACATGGGCGGCATCCACGATCCGTGGCATCTCGACGTGCTGGAGGCCTTGCTGAAGGTCAGAGGGAGCCTGCCCTCGCTCGCTGCGCTCCTGCGCCGTGGGCCGGTGGAGACTGTTCATGCCGTGAAGCCTGACCGGAGCACGACACAACCCTCTGCCCGTACGCTCCTCACTCAACCCGAGCGCGACGCGGCCGGGTGGAAGGCTCCAGACATGGACCCACGCATCGTGATCCTGACCGGACCCGGAATGTCCACTGGGTCGGGGGTGGCCTTTCTTCAACCTCGCGACGAAAAGTGGAAGATCCACAACATGGACGATGTCGCCTCATCCGAGGCTTTTGCAAGCAGCCCGGCTCTCGTTCACGAGTTCTACGACATGCGCCGCCGGGCCGCCCGGGCCTCCGAGCCCAACGCTGCGCACTACGCGCTCGCCGAAATCGCGTGGCAGTTGGGTGACGACGTGCTGGTCGTGACCCAGAACGTCGACGACCTCCATGAGCGTGCCGGAAACCTCGAGATCGTCCACACGCACGGCAAACTGGAGAGTGCACTGTGCACAGCGTGCGGCATGCGGTGGATCTGGAAGATCGACCTCGGAGGCAACCCGCCATGCCCGGGCTGCCACCAAACCGGAATGCGTCCTGACATCGTCTGGTCCGGCGAAGATGAATATCACTTGGCCGAGATATATGCAGCGGTAGACAGCTGCGAGGTGTTTGTCGCTATCGGGACGTCCAGCACGGGCCATCCCGCGACTAGCCTGGCAGCGCGGGCAAAGGCGCATGGCGCACGGACGCTCCTCATCGACGTTGAAGACCAACCCCAAGGCGGTGGCTTCGACGAGGTGCGGCTGGGTCATGCGGCCACAATCGTCCCCGCTTGGGTGGAAGACGTGCTCAAGGAGCCGAAACCTGAAGAAGCCAGTGGGCCCTCCGAGGAGTCCCCTAGAGAGGTCGACCGATCGGACAGCACCAGCCAGGATCCGACGAGCGAACTCATCGAAGCGTTGAAGTATCGCGGGCTCACGGTCGCAACGGCGGAATCCCTAACCGGTGGCCTTCTCGCCGGCGAACTCGTTAGTGTTCCTGGGGCATCACTGGTGTTCAACGGCGGCATCGTGTCGTACCACACCGCGCTCAAGCGCACGCTGCTTCACGTGGATTCCGACCTGCTCGCTGCGACTGGCCCGGTGGACCCCGGCGTTGCCCAGCAGATGGCCGAGGGCGTGCGTCACGCCTGCGCAGACGATGGTCGACCAGCCGACCTTGGACTCGCGACGACCGGTGTCGCGGGGCCTGACCCCGACCCACAAACTGGCCAGCGCGCCGGGACCGTCTACCTCGGCGTAGCCACTGCCCAGGGCTCGCGCACTGTGTCCCTTTCGCTGGCGGGCGATCGCGCTGCGATCCGTATCGAGACAGTCGCAGCGGCCGTTAGGGAGGCACTCGACGAGGTGCGCTCCTTTGCGCCGGGCCCCACCTCTGTTTAGGGACGATGGCCTCACGCGTGAAGGAGATGCAGAGCTGACGGTGGTCAACCACGACTGAATCAGGGGCGCAATCCGTTGGATTCAGATCCCATCCCACCGAAGTCGATGCATTCTCTTGATCGCCGAGTGATCACCGGCTAGGAGTGTCAGGGTGGTGTGACGGCCCTGTCCATTCATGACCCACGGTTCACGGGTTAGCCTCCGCTACCGCGGATAGCCTGCGGGCAATCTCGGCTTCCCAGCCTGAAGACGCGAGAGGGGATGGGCGTAGATCTCTCCGAGACGGGAATGCGCTGCGTCGCACGGCTGCCGAAGAAGCAGCTCTGGCACAGGTGCCATTCAGGTGGATGCCTCGGCGCGCTGGGCGAGGTTCGATAGCCATGCTTGCCAGAACACTTTGCGGTCGTCCGGTCGGCCGTACTCAGATCCCCACGGCCTTCGACGCGGGTCGCTCACGCCGACATCGAGGATGGACGTATCGAAGAATCTTTCGCTCGGGCATCCAGATTCGTCGATCACAACTCGAGTGCCTGCAACAACTCGCTCGAGTCGCAACTCCACCGAGGAGTACGCATGACTTTTCGCGGGCGCCCAATCCCAAACGAGCAGCGAGTTTGGTCTTGCTTCCACCACGTTTCCGGACAGTCGAATGGGCCCGTGTCTGACCACCTCGGCGCCCTCGTTAACCCCGCCCAACTCGACCTCGCCGTCGCCGGTCATTTGGGGCAGGTTCCGCGAGTCGCCTTCGCCAATGATGGCTCGCCACACCAGCTCCGGCGACGCGGCCACCGCCCTGCTGATCCCCACGGACTGAGTGAGCATGATTTGCTCAAGCCCGTCCCAGACCTGCTTGGCACGCCGCGCCATGCTCAGGTTCAGGTCAAGCCCGGCCTGCACAATGTCTCCGAAGTTCTCGGGGATCGAACCGAATCTCGGCGTTGCCTCGCCCGGCTCATGAAGGCTGGCGGCCAAGTCTTCTCGTCCTGCAAGAGAGAGTTCGTGGGCGAAGTAGACAAGATCCCGGACCATGCGCGTCCGCAGTTCCACTCCGAGCCAGTTGAGTGCGATGTCCGCGCTTTCGGGATCGCCGAAGGGGACGAACGCTCGGGCTGCCGCTATCAATAGGTCCTGGGCGCGCAGATCGTCAGCCACTTCTTTCTCGCTGAGGTAGTCCGAGGCTCGGTGGACGAACTCCTCGACGGCATTGCCCGCAGCCCAGACAAGTTGGCCCGAGTCAACATGGCGGCGCGTCTCCAGCCAGGACTGCAGTGCGAAATCCCGCAACCCTTGGCTGAACTCATCTTCCGAGACGTGACCGGAGTATTTCCAAGTGCCGGCAGCAGCGAGCTCGAACTCGGTCAGTGCCCTCCGAAGGTGCTCAACGCCCTCAGCTGACTCCAGACCGGATGCAATGGAGTTTTCCAATACGCGCGCCCGCTCGTCAATGTCGTCCCAGAGCCCCTTGAGCCGTCCGAGTGCTGCTCCCGCGACAAGGTTGAATCCTTGCGGGCGCTCGAACTCGCTGAAGGTAGAGGCGCCGAAGCCGCGCAGCAGATCGTCCATGGTCTCCTCGTGTCATGTGGTCGGCGCCAACATGTTCGTGGCGTCCGCGCCGTAGAAGCCCAAGCTATAGCGCCTCGCTGCCAAGCATGGCGCTATTCGTCGCTGAAAGGACGCGCTTCGTCGGTGCACGCTGCGCCGGACCGTCGGTAGCCGTAATCAACGACCGGCTCGACTTCCATGGTTGGTACGACGTGCGTGATTAGCACGAGTTCGCTATTGCCAGTGTTGGGGTCATAGGCGACCACCAGGTCCGGCGTCGCGCTGCCGGGGCTGGTGGTGAGTAGGCGCTTCACATCCTCAGCGTAGATCTGGCGTGTGATGCTGCGCAGCAGGTAGGCCCCAAGAGGCGTCCGACACGACCTGGAGCTCACCCTTCTTGGTAACGAGGATCGGAACCGGGATCAGCACACGCAGGCCGGAGAAGATCGCGCCCGTCTTTTGAAGGCGACCCCAAGCGTTGCGGCTCCGAAGCAGCTCATGGATGTCCTGAATGTCAACCCGCTGGTGAAGGTTTTCGACGCTGAGGTCGCGCTGGTCGGCGTTCGCTTGGAGGACCTTGGAGCACAGCGTTGGCGGCGACCGGATCAACCTCATCACCGGCGGGCTCGAGAACGAGTCTAGAACGAGAAATCCGCCAGAGTGGCCGAGAACGGCAGCGGGTGGCGGCGGTCAGGCCCCGATACCGCTGGTGCGCGAGTCGGGGGGCGCGGCTGTAACGAAGCTTTCCCCACGAGCTAGGTCTCATGACCCCTATGCTGGCGCCAACTGGTCTCAACCATCGGTGTGAGCAAGAGCAGGAGGCGAGGACATGCGGGGGGTCCTGTCTCGAATCCCAGTCAGGCTTCAGAAGCCGGTCGCCAAAGGTCTACTCGTCGCGGCGTTCTTCGCGGCCGATTTCGGCGCGCTGAATGTAATGGGATTCTCGAAGTCCACGGAGACCTCGGGCTGGCTATGGTGGCAGGAGACGACGGAAATCCCTCTTAGCGAAAGACTGCCGTATCTGGTCACAGGGGTCGGGTTATTCGCCGTGGCTGTAATCTGTGTGGCCGTCGCAATTAGGTTGATCACCCTGCAGGGAAGTCTGAAGAAGTATTCGGCGATCCTCACAGGGATCGAGTCCATACCGGTTCAGAAGCTGGCCGATATCACCAATTCGAGTGCTCGCAAGGTTTATGGAGACATCGAGGCCATGATTGGCTCGGGCATGATTAGCGATTTTTATCTCGACCACAGCATCGAGCAAGTCGTAAGCAAGAAATACGTGCCGAAGACCTCGCACAAGACAGTTATCACGTGCTCCGGCTGCGGCGGCAATACCGAGATCATCGTGGGCATTACAAGGCCGTGCACCTACTGTGGGGAGCCTCTGGTGCTGGAGAGGCGCTAGCCCGTCTCCCACGACGACATTCGGCTCAACCTTCTCAACCTACGACTAAGGCCAGGATTCCATGGGATTGGTAAACGCAGCCCGCGGGGCTATCGGAGGGACCCTCGCCGACCAATGGGTCGACTTCTTCACGGCCCCCACGTTCGATGAGCAGATGTTGATCGCCCCGGGGGTCTTTCAGCGCAGCAACAGGGACCGCGGCTCGAACCGGAAGGCCTCGGCGAACATCATTTCCGACGGTTCGCGCATCGCCGTGCCCGAGAACACCGCAGTGATCATCACCGACGGCGGCGCGATCGTGAGCGTGGCAACCGAGCCTGGCTACTTCGTGTTCCGAAATGACGGACAGCCCTCGCTCTTCACCGGTTCGGGGCTGCGCAGGTCAGTCATCGAGCAGTCGTGGGAGCGGTTCAAGTTCGGTGGCCAGCCCGGACAGCAACAACTCGTCCACTACGTGAACCTGCGCGAGATTCGCAACTTGCATTTCGGAACCCCGAGCCCGCTGCCCTACAAGGACTTCTCGCTAGTGCCAACGGGTTCCACTAGGGCACCGGTGCTGCGCCTCAGAGCTCGCGGCCAATACTCGGTTCAAGTCGTCGACCCAATCCGGTTCTTCCGGAACTTCCTGCCCGCCAACGCCCAGTCGTACTCGTTCGCGAACAACGCTGCGAGGATCCAACTGGACCAGGAGTTCATCACCGGGTTCCAGGCTGCCCTGCAAACACTGTCCCGTACAACTGACATCGCGTCCATCGCTGCGCATGGCACGGAACTTGCGGCGGCACTGACAAGCGAGGGGGGCTCCAACGGCTCCTGGCTGGAACGGTTCGGACTCGTCGTGGTCGGCGCCGCGGTGGGCGCGGTCGAGTACGACGAGGCGTCTCGTCACCTCATCGACAAGTACAACCAGGGCTTGCTGCTGGGCGGCGCTGTTGGCAACTCCTACACCCAGACGACGATCGCTGGCTCTCTCCTGGCCGCCGCCAACGGTGCGGATGGGAATGCCGGGTTGATAGGGATCGCATTGGGCGCTGGTGCCCTCGGTGGCACCGTGGAGAGACTGTCCCAGCCGGTGACTCCGGCGGCGGCCGCACCTGTTCCGAGCGATCCGGTCGCCATGTTGGGTCGACTGAAGGCGATGGTTGAGCAGGGCCTCATCACGCCTGAGCAGCACGCCGCGAAGCAACAGGAGATCCTTAGCGGGATGTGAGCTCGTTCGTTGTCCCGTTGTCGACGAGCGGGTCTGCGAGGGCGCCCGATGGGTAGCCCTCGACCCGCGGTAGTCATCCACCCCCCCTCCGCGCGATTCCAGTCCGGGGGTGCCGCTACACCCGCGGAACGGCTGAGGTGTAATCGACGTTCCAGGTTGGGGACATTCGGTCAAGCTGGATGCCTAAACGCCCGCGTTGGGCGCTTCAGCCATGGCGGAGAGGCGGCGCGCGATTTCGGCGTCGCGGCCTGCTGCGGCGTGTTGGTAGATCAATGCCGCCGTCACATCGGAGTGTCCGAGCCGGTTCATCAGTTCAGCGAGGGTGGCGCCGGCTTGGGCGGCCATGGTGGCGCCTGTATGGCGCAGGTCGTGCCAACGAAGGTCTTCCCGTCCAGCGATCTTTCGGGCTCGCCGGTAAACCTTGTAGAGCGCTCCGTGCTTCATGTGCCCAGCGGACTCAACCGCCGGGAACAACAGCCCGTTAGGACCGGGCTGTGCCCACTTGTCCAAGTGCTCGATCAGCATCGGCAGCAGGTGGGGCGGGATGGCGACGTCGCGCACGCCGGCAACGGTCTTCGGTTCCTTGACTATCGGGGTGTCGGGGTCGGGCCAGGTCACGGCTCGGACGATGTGAAGGACTCCGGTCGAGGGAGTTCCGTCCTTGTCCTTGGTGATGGTGAGGTCCTTGCGGCGCAGCTCGGTCAGTTCACCGAACCTGGGCGCACACCAGGCGGCCAGGAGCACCATCGCCCGGTAGCGCTCCGGCATCGCATCCATGATCGCGGCAAGCTCCGGAAGGGTCGCCGGCTGCAGCCTGGTTCGCGGTTTCAATCCTCGACCCGAGGAGCCAATTGAGACGCGGTTCAAGGTCTTGGCTGTGAGCCGCGCAGGGTTCACTGCGATCCGGGCAGGGGCCTCGGTGTCCTCATCGGGGCGTGCCGCTGTGGCGAGGATCGCGCGCAGTAGTTCGTAGGCGCGTCGCCGGGCGACGGGGTACCGGTCGCCCTGGTCCTGCCACCAGATCTTGATCAGGCTCGGGGTGATCTGGTCGAGGGTGAAGTGGTTGAAGATTGCGAGTCTCCCGTCGAGCATTCTGCGGTACTCGGCCAGCGATTTCGGGCTGAGTTCGCGTCCCGCCAGCCACGTGGTCGAGTAGTCGGCGAAGGTGACGTGTTCGGGCTCCGATGGGGGAGCGGGCTTCCAGCGATACTCAAGGATTTCTGCCTGGCGCAGTGAAAGCCACGCGCTGGCGTCACCCTTGGTGAAGAAAGTGACCGGTGCGATGTAGCGCTCGCCGTTGACTTTGTAGACAGCCTGATACCGCCCCGACCGCTGACGCTGCACCGTGCCGAACGGCCGACGGCTGGCTTTGGCTGTGGGTTCGTCCGGGGTAGCGAGGCCGGGCGTCACCGGTAGGCTGAGGTCAGAGGGCTTGGGAGCGTGTGGGGGGCTCACAGTGCTTCCTCCTGTCAGCCGGAAGGCCGCATGCCTATTGCATGCCTAGCTTGGTCAAAACAGGCCCATTTCGGTACCCGGGAGTCCTACCAAGCGCCGACTTGCGGAGCACCATTCTACCTAGTCAAACGGCAGAAAACACTAGTCAAACGTCGGTCACCCGGACGGCTGTTGGCCTCCTTCAAATCTTGTGATCGATCGCCCATCATAAGGCGCGCAGTTAAAAGTCCAGTCAGCCCGATAGAAGATGTTTACCGTTGTCAGAGCCGATTCATGGGTTCGCAACTGTCTGTTGCGTGACTCTTGCATGACTGGCTTGCGGGTTGGTTGGAGACCCCGTTCGTCGCGGGGGACTTAGATCCTCAGTCTCCCGCGGTTGACTGGGCCTGCTCAAAGTGTCCAATCAAGTCCGGACCGTCGGAGGATGGACCGCGATAGCCATGCGACCGCCGCGGGCGACAATGCCGCACCCGGCTCTGCATATTCGAAGACTTCTTCATCCCGGGCCGATCGAGATCGCGGTCCTGCTGTCGGACGTCACGTCAGCGAATGCGTCCCTCTCCTGTACGCCTGCGGCCATGAGCCCGTCGAGTTGGAGCTGCGCATCCTGGCTCGACGTACTCACGAGTGTGCGACCGAGTTGCCTCATGCCCTCATTTCTGCCTCATAAATCCACCGTCGCCGATATCCCGAGACGTTTCACGGCGAGATGTGTTTCCAAGCCGCTGGCTTGCCTTGAGTTTCGTGCGGTCAACCCGAATTTTGGAGTCACCGGCGCTGTCTTGAAAAGCTATTGTTTCCCAAGGCGAAGCGAGGCGAGTTCCGGCATCTGGTGAGCAAACGGAGTGGTGCGTGTTGTGCCGCGGCAAGGGCAAGTCGATTATCGAGATTCGGTGCGCGCCTGGACCTCGGTGGAAGCAAGCACGCGGGACAGGACGGGGCGGCAGCGGGCAGCGCCAATGTTGAGGGGTCCCGGTGGTAGCCCGGATCGGCCCCGGCTAGAGACAAGCTTCGTAGGATGGCCTGTAGGGGATCAGATGCCACCTCGCTGAGGCCTCAGATGGGATCTCCATGACGATGGACGCCAGTTCGGAGGCGGCTGCCGCACGCCCCCGCGACGGTTCGCAGGACTTGGTGCCGCCTGTGATTTGGCTCACCATGCACGGAGAGATGGGTTTGAGGGTAGCGGCGCTGGACTGGTCGGCGAGTTCCCTAGGCGAAATCGAATCATGGCCGAAAGCGTTGCGTCAGGCGGTTTCGCTGTGTCTGGCCTCGCTGTTTCCGATGTCGGTGCGGTGGGGTCAGGAGTTGGTTGAGTTCTACAACGATGCGTGTCGCGAGATCTACGGGTTGGAGCGGTTCGCCTCAGCCCTCGGCAGGCCCTCAGCGCAAGTGTGGCCCGAAGCCGACCCGCAGGTGAGTCAGGATGTGCGTGACGTGCTGAGTGAGGGTCACGCCCTTATGTCTGTCAACCAGAAGGTGCTGCTCACCCGGCGCGGACTCCGGGAAGACTGCTGGTTTACGTTCAGTTATACGCCGCTGATCGATGATTCGGGAGAGGTCGCCGGGGTCATGACGACCTTCATCGAGACTACGGGCGCGCCGTGGAGCCGCGCGGTGGTCACCGCCATGCATGACCCGCTGATGATTCTCGACAGCAGCGGGCAGCTTCTCGAAATCAACCAGGCCTTCACTGACCTGTTGGGATACAGCCAAGGCGACGGGCCGTTCCAGCCGGATTACCCTTGGTGGCCCACAGCCGAGGAAGACCCTGCTGGGCTTGCGAGAATCAAGCATTGGCGCGAATATCGCGCGGCTAATTTCAGCGGTGTTGCAGAGCTCCAGTTCTACGACCGGCAGCGTTGCCCGATCTGGCTTTCCGTATCCTTTGCGAGCATTCCTGGCACCACGGCGGGGCAGGCGGCTACTGTCTGCAGCTTCCGAGACATCACATTGGAAAAGGATGCGCAGTCTCGCCGCG
>Ga0366796_1031_pt1 | contig 22276 bp, 18 predicted proteins | sample BONcelN113001D13_FD_207047 | JGI IMG/M metagenome (GOLD analysis project Ga0366796, IMG submission 207047) | Enriched cells from coal bed in the Powder River Basin, Montana, United States - BONCAT cells N11 rep3 HSBNCT.N11.300.1.D13 ... | reverse complement strand
ATGTGCCCAGTACACTTTAGACGGCGAAAACTGGGTTACGATTCCCTCTCATTCTGTAGTATCAATGAATCTTTGGGGATTTACACCCGGTCTGATAACGGAGCTTCGGGAGCATTTCCCGGCATTTTTGGGAAATGCTATCTTACAAAATCCGCTGAAAGCAGAATACTTTCTGCCAACCGTTGTGAATGAGTTAATCCAAAATGGAAAAGCTTCTGTGCGGGTACTCACTTCCAATGATAAATGGTATGGCGTAACATACAAACTTGATAAACCCGTTGTCCAAAAAGCAATTGCCGACATGATTGCTGCCGGTACATATCCCGAAACGTTATGGGAATAAAACCGCCTTAAAAAAAGTTACCGCCCAACAGCGAATCTCTTCGCTGTTGGGCGGTAACTTTTTCAGGGGGTTAGAAAATATGATTGGATTCAAAGTAGTCCGAAAGTTCCTGAGCACTTTGGAACAAATGCCCGTTTAAGCCTGCCTTTATAGCTCCGTCAATATTAACCTGCAAATCATCGATAAAAATGCACTCGCTGTTCTTCAGGTCGTATCTGCTGCACAGGCAATCGAAAATCGCGGTATCCGGTTTTACCAGCCTTTCTTTCGCTGAAATGATAAATCCGTCAAAACAATGAAACATTTCAACTTTATCCCGATACTGAAAAAATCTGATACTGGTATTGGAGAGAAGATAAATTCTAAAACCTTTTTCTTTCAGTCTTTTTACGATTTCCGGCATACCCTCCATTGGCGTTAGGTCGGAATGCCAGTTGTCCATTGATTTCTGCACATAGCTTGCATACTGGGGAATCCTGGCGCTTACCTGTTTAACGGCGTCTTCCTCCGAAATGGTTCCGGCGTCCAGCTCCTCCCATTCTTTCGAATTGAAAAGCTCCTTCAGAACGGCCTGAGCAATTACTTCATCCTGCGTGATGGTTTTCATGTAGTCCTGCGGAGTGTAGGACAGAAGGACATTTCCCATATCAAATACTACATTTTTTATCATTATCATACCTGCCTAATTCAATTTTTCTCGGAATTCTTTTGGAGTAACTCCGACCAGTTTTTTAAATATTGCACTGAAATAACGCTGATCCTTATATCCGATCAGGTTGGCGACCTCATAGATTTTTCCATCCGGCCGCCTTAAAAGTTCACAAGCCTTTTTAATTCTGTAATAGGTAAGGTAATCGCCGAAAGTTTGGCCAACCGTGGTTTTAAACAAGCGGCTCAAATAGCTTTCACTGATGAAAAGACTGTCCGCAACACTTTTCACACTGATATCCTTCTGATAATTCTGGCTGATATGCCGTACTGCGCGTGTGACATAGTCGTCGCCTTTTCCCTCATCAAACATGTACTCTTTGAAAAGCATCACGCGGCTGTCTGAGATATCATCCATTTTATTCTGTATTTTATCAATTCTAAGCTTATCGCGTACCGCCTCACAGGTATTCAGAAGCGCGCGGTCAAGGTCTTCGTCGTCTATCGGCTTAGTCAGAAAATCACGGACGCCCAGTTTTACCGCCTGACGTGCATATTCGAACTCACTATAGCCCGAAATAATAATAAATTCCGGCTTCAGTCCGTCGGATTTCGCCTGTTTAATCATTCCGATTCCGTCAAGCCCCGGCATGCGCACATCCGTGATTACAATATCCGGCTTCAGCCTCGCAATTGCATTCATTCCTTCGAGTCCGTTGGATGCTTCCCCAACTACTTCACAGCCGTACTTTTGCCAGTCTGTCGTAAGAATCAGGCCTTTTTTTACCAAAGTTTCATCTTCTACAACAATAATCTTAATCATGGTTTGGCAGCTCCCCTTCCTCATCCGTAAGCGGGGTATTGGAGAACGGCATTGTAATGTACGTTATCGTGCCAATGTTTTCTGCGCTTTTGATCTCTAGCCCATATTCTTCGCCGTAATACAATTTAATCCGTTTATTCACATTGGCAATGCCAATGCTGTCATCGTTCGGTGCTTGTGTCAGTTTACGAATCCGGTCCAGTTTTTCCCCGGGGATTCCCACACCGTCGTCTTTCACTTCAAAAATAATCTTATTTTCTTCATGCCAGCCTTTGATCATCAGATGTGCCTTTCCGACTTTATCCTCAATGCCGTGAATAATCGCGTTTTCTACAATCGGCTGAATAATAAATTTAGGAACCACACAGTCCAAAATGCTTTCCTCTATCTGGATATCAACATCAAACTTATCGCTGTACCGTACTTTTTGAATGGCAAGGTAATTTCCGATCAGACTGATTTCTTCCGAGATGAGCACGGAATCCTTTTGATTGCGGATACTGTTTTTTAGCAGTTTACCAAGCTGTGAAACGATCAGTACAATGTCGTCCACACCGTTGAGCTTCGCAAGCCACTTGATGGAGTCAAGTGTATTATAGAGGAAATGCGGATTGATCTGTGCGTACAGAGCCTTTAGTTCTGCCAGCCGTAATCGATTCTGCTTTTCCAAGTTGGTCGCAAAGAGCTCGTTCAGGTTGTCAAGCATTGAATTCAGACTTTTGCCTATGTACCCGAATTCATCATTGTTTTTAAGCGAGACACGTGCATGAGTATCTCCGTCCTGAACTTTGTTCATTGTACGCACAATCGCGTTCAGCGGCTTAGTCAGGCTCCGTATAATGATAGGGGACAGAACTAAACACAGTAAAATCGCGGCCATAGCAACCGCAAAGGTAGTAACCATAATGTAATTGCTGTTAATTACTACCAAATCAACAGGGATAGACGATATTACCCGAAGCGGATATTCACCTTTTGTCGTATTCCAAGTGATAAATCGCTGCGGATCTTTCAAGTAAAGCTTTCTGGTTTGTTCTGAGGAAGTCATTTGATTTCGAAATTCTTTATTCAAAAAGGTTTCGTTCAAAGCAATGAAATTCTCATCGTACAGAAGGTAATTGTTTTCGTCCACAATCGTGTAACGAATGGGGAGTGAAACGTTGACCGCATCAAGAGCTGTTTGAAAAACATCCGCGGGGATATCAATAATCGCATACGCGACGATTTCTCCGTGCTGCTTAATGCTGTGCGCGACTGCCATGGAATAACTTTTTCCGGTCTGTGAAACATATCGGTTCGAATAGGTAACCGTATCGTCCGTTAAGTTGATTTTGCGGAAAACGCCCCAATCACTGTGGTTCTTTAAAGTATAAACCTCCGGTATTACAGAGGTTGAAATTTGGAACGTTCCGTCTGCCTTAATTACATGCATTGCAACTTTCGTGGACTTACCCGCAAGCAGGATATACATTTTTTGATAAATACTGGTACGGCTGCTTTCTGTAACTTGATTTGTGCTGATCATATTGATAATTTCATTGTCCGTGCAAAAATAGGAAAGAGCGGACTTGTATTCCCCAACGGTGCGTTCCAGGCTTGATGTGGCATTGTTGACGGTATTCATAGCCTGATACTCAACATTGCGCATGGAAACGTTTGATGAAATGATGTAAGTGAGTGTTCCAAGCAAAGCTACAGGAACAATGCTGATTACTGCAAAACAGATAAAGAGCTTTGCAAAAAAGCTGATTTTACTTTTCTTTTCAGAACGCATATCATCACCATCCATCAGTTAACTGTGTGTTTTATTAATTATACTATAGCTTTAAGTCGGCAGTCGATACAATTGCAAGAGGGGAGCAGGCAGTATTGCCTGTTCCCTCTATAAAGCATTGGAATTTCGATGATAGTTTTTTATACGACGGAAACCTTACCCTTGCTCACCCAGTTGAACAGCAGCAGCGACAGAATGGTGGCAACTGTTAAAATGGAAGCCAAAGCCGCGGCTGTGCCGAAGCTCGAACGAACAACCTCCGTGTAAATTGCCACTGAAATAGTCGCTGTTTTTCCGCTGTACAGCATAACACTTGAGCTAAGTTCATTAATGGTGGTAATCCAGCTTAATATTGCACCGGACAGCACGCCGGGTGCCATCATACGCGCAGTAATCTTGAAGAAGGTACGCATCGGCGACACCCCAAGGTTAATCGAGGCTTCCTCAATACTGGGGTCTATTTGGTATAGAAGAGCGCTGCTGGAACGAATCGTATACGGCATTTTTCTTATTACATATGCGATAATCATAATTGCGGCTGTCCCTGACAGCATCAGCGGGGGTTTGTTAAAGGCGACCAGCATGCTGATACCTAAAACAGCGCCCGGAATAACATATGGGAACATCAGGAGCAGGTCCAGCGCGCCGCTGATTTTGCTTTTCTTTTTTACAACAAGGTACGATAAGAGCATACCAAAAATTATGATAATAATAATTGCGATAATGGAGTATGAAAAGGTATTCATAATATTTTTGGAAAGTTTATAGAAGATCTTTTCGTAGCTTTCCAGACTGAATCCCTTCACAAAAATAGGCCCGCTTGTTTTCACGAAGGAGGTTATCACAACAACAATCTGCGGCAAAAAGGCGATAAATGCAACAAGCATGCAGACAGCGGTCAGAAGGAACTTCTTGCCCTTTGAAACTTCTTCCACAACGGGAGGCCGCATGGATGTCATTGTGTAGCTTTTGCGTGAAACCACATATCTTTGAATCAACAGTACAGCGGTGGAGCAGCAAATAATAATAACACTGAGTGCGCCCGCCATGTTGGCGTTGCCGCCCATTTCGCTCATGTATTCCTCGTAAACTAAAACAGGAAGAACTTTATAGCCTTCCCCAATCAGCATCGGGGTCCCAAAATCAGCCAAGGAAGACATGAACACCATAATTGCACCGGCTGCCAAAGTCGGCATAATAACAGGCATGGTAATGGTGAGGATTCTCCTCAGTTTACTGGAGCCAAGGTTTTCGGCGGCTTCCTCCAGGGAGCGGTCAATGCTCGACATTGCTCCGGAAACGTACAAATAAACATAAGGGAAAAACTTCAGGGTAAACACCAGCACAATTCCGCCAAAGCCATAAATCGGCGGAGTGGTAATCCCGATTTTATCAAACAGATTTGTAATGGCGCCGTTCCGGCCAAGCAGCATAATCCACGAATATGCGCCGATAAAGGGTGGCGACATCAAAGACATGATAATCAGCATATTAATGACTTTTTTCCAGTAAATATGAAACCGGCTGGTTATGTATGCGAGCGGAACGCCGATGAGAACTGCAAAAATAGTAGAGAGGGTCGAAGTGGCCAAGCTGTTTTTTAAGGTGCGGAAATAATAGGCTTTTGTAAAAAATGTTTTATAAAATTGCAGGGTAAAGGAACCTTCGCTGCTGGTAAAGCTATGTAGAATAATAGAAAAGAACGGGAAAACTAAAAATACGACCAGCAGAAGGAGGGACGTGTATTTTACGACATTCCAAAAGTTGAAATAACTTTTTATACTTTTTCCGGAAGCCTTTTCGGCATTCATGAAAATACCTCCGTTCCGTCTTCGCTGAATACGCTGATCTTATCCGGGTTGAAGTGCAGACATACTTTATGGCCGATATCGCGGATAAAATCAATATCTTTTGTATATTCGTTTGCTTCAACGACTTGACCGTTTGCCAGCTTGACTTCATAATTCGCAAAGTCCCCAAGGAAAGTATACATCTGAATTTCACCGGGAATTCCCATGCTGTCAGGGTCGTTCACGATAAACTGCTCCGGCCTGACTGAAATTTTAATCGGCCCTTCGATCTTTTCTTTCAGCTTCACAGAAAATTCCATTCCGGACTTCAGTTTTATGTGCGCGGTCATGTCAGGATCAAACTTTTCAACGTACCCTTCCATAAAGTTGGAAGTTCCTATAAAACCGGCGACGAATGTGTTCCGGGGCTTTTTATAGATGGTGGCGGGGGAATCAATCTGCATGATACGGCCAGCGTTGATAATTGCAATTTTATCGGAGATTGCAAGCGCTTCTTCCTGATCATGAGTTACATAAATTGTAGTAATGTTCAGTTCTTTTTGCAGCTTGCGAATAATTGTCCTCATTTGAACACGCAGTTTTGCGTCCAGATTGGATAATGGTTCGTCCATAAGAAGAACGCCCGGCTTTATGACGATGGCCCTGGCAAGGGCAACACGCTGCTGCTGACCGCCGGAAAGTTCGGACGGTTTTCTGTCTTTCAAATCTTTAATTTGAACCAGTTCAAGCGCTTCCATAACTTTGGGGGCAATTTGTTCTTTTGGCACCTTACGAGCCTTTAAACCATAAGCCACATTATCGAAAACCGTCATATGCGGGAAGATTGCATAGTTTTGGAACACCATTCCGATGTCGCGTTTATAGGCTTCTATATTGTTAATTACTTTGTCGTCAAAATAAATTTTTCCGCCGTCAATTGTATTAAATCCTGCAATCATTCTAAGCAGGGTGGTCTTTCCGCAGCCGGAAGGCCCAAGCAGGGTAAAAAACTCTCCCTGCTGAATTTCACACGAAATATCATTTACCGCGATGAAATCATCGTACCTTTTTACTACATTACAAATCTTAACACTGTGGCTCAATCTGCTCAACCCCTTTAAACTTACACTGTGATTGTGAGTTATAGAAAACAACTTTAATAATGCGTGATATAAATTGCGTGCAGACGCTGAGGTATCTCCGACGTCCGCACGCAGCTTTTACATTTTACTGAATTCTTTGAAAGCGATTATGTACCATTCTTGATTAACCCACTACGACTTCTTTCCATTTTTCCATAATCTGTGTCTTTTGTGAGGATGCCCATGCGAAATCATAGTCTACTAATTTAATATCTTTCATCACAGGAACGCCCTTAGGAGGATCAGTATCCAATCTTACGCCTCTTCTGGCAAAATCATTCGCCATCATGGTCTGGCATTCTTTGCTAAGTACAAAGTTCATGAAAGTTTCTGCATTTTCTTTGTTTTTGCAGCCTTTTACGATTGCAATACCGTCCGGAACAGCTGAAGTGCCTTCTGACGGGTATACGATTCCAACGTCTGCGCCGGCCTGAACATATTTAATTGCTTCTTTTTCAAGTGTTAAGCCAACGCTATATTCTCCGTCGGAAACCTTCTTGTAAACATCGCCGGAGGAGCCGAGAATCTTGCCATCCAAATTGGACACAAATTTCTTAATGAAATCCCATCCCTTACCGTCATCTTTACCGAATGCAGTCAGCATGGTGCAGAGGATTGTATAGGACGAACCGGATTTTGCAGGGTCGGCATATGCGATTTTTCCTTTAAATTTCGCGTCGATCAGGTCGCCCCAACCCTTGGGGACATCGTTTTCGCCGACCAGCTTTTTATTGTACATCAGAACCATCGGCAGCGGGGATTCGCCTGTCCACAGGCCGTCAGTACTGACATATGTCTTATCAATGCTGTTAATATCGGTCGGTGTGAACTTATCAAAATATTTACCGTATGCTGCAAGTGAGTCGGCACCGCCGCCCCAGAACACGTCGCAAAGAGGGCTGCCGCTTTCAGCTTCGATTCTCTTTAATAATTCACCGGTTCCTGCCGCTACTACGTCAACTGTAATACCGGTCTTCTCCTGAAATTCTTTTACGCCTGCATTTAACGGGTCTGCCGGGTGAGGGGAATAAACTGTTACATGTTTGGAGTTTGGTTCTTGGGGAGCCGCCTGGCTGGCCTCGGCTTTGCTTTGTGCTGCGGATGCTGTGCCGTTCGAGCTGCTGCATCCGGCAAACACTCCAGCGATCATTGTTACCGCTAAAAGTGCGCTGAGTATTCTTTTCATAATCAATGTCCTCCCAATCAATATTTTTAGAATGCACGGGATCAACCTGTGTTTCATGTCATAATTATTACATTTTGAATTTGTGAATACAATGTGACAGTACTGTACTTTTGTAGAGTATTCTATCATATTAACCAAAATAAGTCTTATAATAATATAAAACTGTGCAAATTGATATATTTTAACTTGAAAATAGAAAGATTAGATGCTAAAATAACCCCCAGATTAAACATTGGAGGGGTTCAAATGATAAAATTTGGGACGGGCGGTTTTCGGGCGATTATAGGAGAAGACTTTACGCGGAGCAATCTGGAAATGCTGTCGCTGGCATTAATCAGAATGATAAAGCGTGATGGGATGGAGGAAGAACCGGTCATCATTGGCTATGACCGCAGATTTTTATCCGACATTGCTGCTAAATGGATTGCTTGTGTATTTGCCGCCGAAGAAATCAAAATACACCTCATTCATTACGATGCGCCTACGCCGTTAATTATGTTTCAGGTGATGAAAGAAAACGCTTCGTACGGAATGGCAGTGACTGCAAGCCATAATCCGGCGGAATACAATGGCGTAAAAATTTTTACAGCCGGCGGCAGAGATGCAACAGAAGAAGTTACGGATGAAATTGAAGCGCAGATTGCAAAAATTATTCCGTCGGGGATTTGTTCGATGGACTATTCCCAAGCGATTGCAACAGGGGTGATCAAAGAAATCAACCCTCAGAATAACTATATCGACAGTATCCTCAATGTTATTGATATAAAAGCAATCAAGCAAAAAAGTTTGAAAATACTGCTTGACCCAATGTTTGGCGTCAGCAAAACTACCTTGCAAACCATCTTGCTGACATGCCGCTGTAGTGTTGATGCGATTCACGACCGGCATGATACGCTGTTCGGCGGCCGTTTGCCGGCACCGAACAGCTCAACGCTGACACACCTTGCTCAAATGGTGGTACAGGGCGGCTATGATTTAGGAATCGCAACTGACGGTGACGCGGATCGGATCGGATTAATCGACACAAACGGCACCTTTATTCATCCGAATGATATTTTGGTGCTTCTTTACTATTATCTGCATGAATTTAAGGGGTGGAAGGGCGCCGTTGTGCGCAGTATTGCGACAACTCACTGCCTTGACCGAATGGCCGACAGTTTTGGCGAGAACTGTTATGAAGTTCCGGTCGGCTTTAAACATATTTCCTCCAAGATGGAACAGACGGACGCCTTAATCGGCGGGGAATCTTCCGGTGGACTGACTGTTCGCGGGCATATTCACGGGAAGGATGGCGTTTACGCAGGCACATTACTGGTCGAAATGATTAGCGTTATCGGGAAACCGCTTTATGAGGTGCTGAATGATATTCATAAAAAATTCGGCACCTTTGTTATGGATGAGTATGATTGCCATATGACCGATAAACACAAAGATGAGTTAACGCACATGCTTTTTGAAGAAAAACAGCTTCCGCAATTCGATATGGAAATTGAAAAGGTATCTTATTTGGACGGATGCAAAGTCTACTTTAAAAATGGCGGATGGATTATTTGCCGTTTCTCCGGAACAGAACCCGTTCTGAGAATTTTTTGTGAAATGGCATGTATGGAGGAATCAGTCAGAGTCAATCAAATTTTTCGTGAATTTCTTCATGTATAGTCAAGTGTTCCGCCATTATTTCTAATACGCGATTTGTTGATTTTGGGCTTTCTGAAAATGATTTCAGAAGGCCCATTTTGCATTTTACACTCCGCATAGTTACTGACAAATGTAGAAATTTTTCGGGTTTGTTCGGAATTAGTCAATTATACAGTATTAATAAAAATAAAATGTTATAATATTAACTTTTGTTGATTATTTTTAATATATAATTTATAATAAAAAAGAAACTTATCATAAAATGAACATTTCTTTATTTACCTGCGTCGTCATTTGAACTGCAGGATAAAAAATTAGGTGGTGATATATTGGCAAGCGAAACAATTGAAAAAATCCGTCAGGCAGAATTACAAGCACGTGAAATTGAAAAGAGAGCGGAGGATGAAAGCAAAGAAATCATTCAACAGGCAGGGAATCAGGCAAGTAAAATAATCAGCGAAATGACACAGGATGCGCAGGAAAGTGCGAAGCATAAAATGGCTGAGGCTCATCAGAACGGTGAGAAAATCCTCGCGGATGCGCTTCTGGCTGCGGAACAGGAGATAGCGCGGCTGCACATACAGGCGAAGGAGAATGAACCGGAAGCAATCCGACTTATTGTAGCGGAGCTTACTTAAATTCAGCTTAAAAAGGGAGGTGTCTGTTTCATGGCGGTATTGCCCATGCAGCGGATTAGCCTGTGTGCATTGAAAAAAGACCGTAAAGAAATTCTCGAAGCTTTACAGCGCCGCGGTGTAGTAGAAATTAGCGACACCTTAGTAGAAGAGGGTGTTTTTCAAAAAACAGATACCGCTTCTGCAAGGACGGTGCTGGAAAAGGGAATTGCTGCTTCGCGGCAGGCGATGGCAGTATTAAACAAATATGCACCAGAGTCAAAATCAATATTTTCCTCTTTGGAAGGTAAAAAAGAAATCTCGGTGGAATATTACAATCAATTTGGTGACAAGCGTGATGAAACACTGGAATTAGCTTACCGCCTGATTGCGATAGATAAAAACATTGCTGAAAATAGGGCGGAAATACCTAAATTGCAAACACAGATTGAATCACTTACCCCTTGGCTTGGGTTTGATATTCCCATGGATTTTAAAGGTACCAGGCAAACAGCGGCATTTATCGGAACGTTCCCGCCCCAAATCACGGAGCAGGAGCTTGACCAAAATTTTCGGGAATCCAATATAGAAGCGGTTCATGTTGAAATAGTAAGTTCCTCGCGTGACCAGTGCTGTGCGTTTGTCTTATGTAAACGGAGCGATTCAGAACACGTAGATGAAATTTTGAGGATGCTTGGGTTTGCTCGGCCTGTTTTATCATCCGCAATGCCTCCTGCTGAACGAATACAGCAGCTTAAAGAATCTTTATTATCGCTTCAAAAAAACATTGAGGGAGCGGAAGATGAAGTTAAAAGCCGTGCCGACCAGCGCGAAACATTGAAGTTTATGGCTGATTACTACTCCATGCGGCTGGAAAAATACGAAGTGATCAATCACTTAATGCAATCGCGCCGCACGTTTGTGCTTACCGGTTATATTCCGCAGTGTGAAACGGATGCCTTAGAAACAATGCTTTCCCAAAAGTTTGACGCGGTTGTTGAATTTGAACAACCCTTCGAAGACGAGGACGTCCCGATTCTGCTGAAGAATAACGCTTTTGCATCACCAGTGGAGTCCGTTGTGGAAAGTTACAGCCTGCCGGGTAAAGGGGAAGTTGATCCTACCGGCGTAATGTCATTTTTCTATTATATTTTATTCGGCATGATGCTGTCCGACGCTGCTTACGGGTTATTGCTTGCTGCGGGCTGCGCACTTTGTTTGCTCAAGTTCAAGAACATGGAGCAGGGAATGAGAAAATCACTAAAAATGTTTTTCTTTTGCGGCATATCCACTATATTTTGGGGTGTTCTGTTTGGCAGTTACTTTGGTGATGTAGTTGATGTGGTTTCCAAAACTTTTTTTGGCACGCATCTGACTCTGTCTCCCGTTTGGTTCACACCGCTGAACGAGCCGATGAGAATGCTGGTGTTCTGTTTTGTTGTGGGGATCATTCATTTATTTACCGGCCTGGCAATGAATTTTTATCAGTTGGCGCTTGCAAAAAAATATAAAGATATTCTTTACGACGTGGTGTTCTGGTATGCGCTGATTATCGGCCTGATTCTTGTCTTGCTGAGTCAGAAAATGTTTACCGATATTGTCGGCCTTGGCTTTATTCTGCCGGCCGCAGTTGGAAATATTGCCGGAATTATTGCAGCGGTTTCCGCCGTCGGCATTGTACTGACAGGCGGGCGGGAATCCCGAAATCCCTTTAAACGGTTTTTAAAGGGGCTCTACAGCCTTTACAATATTACGGGGTATTTAAGCGATGTTCTTTCATATTCTCGCTTGCTGGCACTCGGTCTTGCTACCGGTGTCATTGCGTCTGTTATTAATCAGATGGGTAGTATGGTTGGGAATAGTCCTGCGGGCGTGGTGGCGTTCATATTAGTATTTTTGTTGGGCCATACCATGAATATTGGGATTAACACTTTAGGGGCCTATGTTCACACCAACCGTTTGCAGTTTGTGGAATTTTTCGGAAAGTTCTATTCCGGTGGCGGTCGAAAATTCCATCCGTTTACCGTAAATACAAAATATTATAAATTCAAGGAGGATCACAACAATGAATAATTGGGGAATCGTTTTTGCTTTACTTGGTGCAGTTCTGGCGGCTTTAATGGCAGGGGTAGGTTCGGCGCGCGGGGTAGGGCTGGCCGGTGAAGCCGCTGCGGGAGTCGTCACTGAAGATCCTTCCAAATTCGGCAAAGTGCTCGTGCTCCAGCTGCTTCCGGGTACGCAGGGGATCTATGGCCTTTTGATTGCCTTTATCACCCTTGCCCAAATCGGTGTCCTTGGCGGCAACGCGCAAATGTCGATTGCCAAAGGACTTCTTTATCTTCTTGCCTGCATGCCAATGGCAGTGGTAGGTTATTGGTCCGCACTTCGTCAGGCGCGCGCATCTGTAGCCAGCATCGGGCTGGTTGCAAAACGTCCCGAGCAGTTTGGTAAAGCCATGATTTTTCCTGCGATGGTTGAAACTTATGCAATTTTAGCTTTGCTGGTTTCTATTTTGGCTGTGTCAGGCATCGGCGCTATAAATGTTTAACAGTTAGGAGTACTCGTCAATGATAGGCTTAGATAAGATGGTTCAGGAAATTCTGAACGAGGCAAACTCCGCTGCCGCCTCATCCCTTTCCGCCGCACAGCTGCAATCACAGGCAACGATGGCTGATGCAAAGGAACAGGGTATAGCGCGGTCTGCGGACATTGCAGCACAGTCAGCTATGGATACAGCCGATTACCTTAGCCGTGCGCAATCTGCTGCCGAACTGCAAAAAAGGAAAAACATACTGGTTGCAAAGCAACAAATCATTCAAGACATGATTGAACGTGCCAAACAGAGCCTTTACAGTGCAACGCCGGAACAGTATTTTGCACTGGTTCTTAAAATGGCATCCAAATATACCTTACCGCAGTCAGGTGAAATTATCTTTTCAAAAAAAGATTTAGCACGGCTTCCGGCGCAGTTTGAGCCGGCACTAAATGAAGCTGTTCAGGCAAAAGGTGCTGTTCTGCGCATTTCCGGGGAAACACGTGAAATCGACGGCGGATTTGTTCTGGTTTACGGCGATATAGAAGAAAACTGCTCATTTTCGGCGCTGCTCGAAGCCGACCATGATATACTTCAGGATAAAGTACATGAACTATTGTTTACATGAGCAAAATTCGCTGAAAGGAGGTCGGTCACATGTCCGATATGCAGTATGCCTATGCTGTTGCGCGCATCCGATCAAAGGAACTTTCCCTGCTGAATACGCAGGTGCTCGAACAGCTTTTGGCGAGTAAAAGCTATGAGGACTGCCTGCACCTTTTGCATGACAGGGGATGGGGCGGATCAGACGGCCGCGAGAATTCCGAGCAGCTTTTGCAGTACGAACGGGAAAAAACGTGGAATCTGATTCGTGAACTAGTTGATGACATGTCCATTTTTGATGTATTTTTATATGCAAATGATTATCATAATTTAAAGGCTGCAATTAAACTGGTTTATGAAAATCAGGAAACGGGTCATGTTTTTATTGATCACGGTACAGTTGACCCGCAAGTAATTTTTAAAGCGGTAAAGGAACATGATGATTCTTTGCTCCCCGAGCAAATGCGTAAGCCGGCGAAGGAAGCGTTTGAAACTTTGCTGCACACCGGCGACGGTCAGCTTTGCGACTTTATACTTGACAAAGCGTCACTTGACGCAATCTATTCCGCAGGAAGCTTATCCAAAAATGAGTTATTGAAGACATATGCAGAAGTTACCGTTGCTGCGGCAGATATCAAAATTGCTGTGCGGGCATGCAGGACGGGCAAGTCCTTTGACCTGATTTTGCGCGCTTTGGCACAATGCGATTCCTTGGATATTCAGGAGCTTGCGCGAGCCGCTGCGCAGAAGGAAGAAGCAATTTATGACTGCCTTGGAAAAACTGTGTATGCGGATGCCGTAGAAGCGCTGAGGCAATCCCCATCCGCTTTTGAACGCTGGTGCGATAATGCGGTTATTCGCGCTATACGCCCGCAGCTGTATAATCCGTTTACCGTGGCACCTTTGGCAGCATATATTCTCGCAAGGGAAAACGAGATTAAGGCCGTTCGGTTGATTCTGTCCGGCAAGATGAATCATCTGCCGGAACAATCCATTCGGGAAAGGTTAAGGGAAATGTATGTATAAGATTGCGGTAATGGGCGACCGTGACAGCATTTACGGCTTTGCTGCGCTTGGCTTGGAAACTTTTCCTGTTACCGGCGCGGAGGAAGCGGGCAAAAAGCTGCGCTCGCTCGCCGAGGAGAAATATGCGATTATTTACATTACCGAAGCAATGGCAGCAGCTATTGAGCCGGAAATCGACCGATACCGTTCGGAGCGGATTCCCGCTGTCATCCTGATTCCCGGGGTCTCTGGCAACACGGGAATGGGAATGAAGAATGTAAAGAAATCTGTGGAGCAGGCAGTTGGCTCGGATATTATTTTTAACGGTGAAAACGAGAGAGCAGGTGGAAATAAATGAGCAAAGGAACGATTAAAAAAGTTGCCGGGCCTTTGGTAATTGCCGAGGGGATGCGCGACGCTAATATGTTTGACGTGGTGCGCGTCAGCGAGCAGCGCCTCATCGGTGAAATTATCGAAATTCACGGCGACAGGGCATCCGTACAGGTTTATGAGGAAACCTCCGGTCTGGGTCCCGGCGAGCCGGTTGAATCGACGAACGCGCCTTTGAGCGTTGAATTGGGGCCGGGGTTGATCGGAAGCATATTTGACGGAATTCAGCGTCCTTTGGACGAAATTATGAAGGTTTCGGGTAATAATCTGCAGCGCGGCGTGGAAATTCCCGCGCTAAAGCGAGACACCAAATGGCATTTTACTCCTGCTGCCGCAGTTGGAGACGAAGTAATTGCCGGCGATGTTATCGGCACTGTGCGGGAAACGGAGATCGTTCTTCATAAGATTATGGTGCCGAACGGTGTTTCTGGCAAAATCACCTCCATTATTGAAGGAGATTACACCATTACCGAAACGCTTGGTAGCATTCAGTCGAAGGACGGCACAGAACACCCGCTTACCTTAATGCAAAAGTGGCCGGTTCGAGTCGGCCGCCCTTACAAAGAAAAATTGTCGCCGGAAATGCCGCTTGTTACCGGTCAGCGTGTCATTGACGCTCTGTTCCCGATTGCAAAGGGCGGCGTTGCGGCGGTTCCCGGCCCGTTCGGCAGTGGAAAAACCGTGGTGCAGCATCAGCTTGCCAAGTGGGCGGAAGCGGATATTGTTGTTTACATCGGCTGCGGTGAACGCGGCAACGAAATGACCGATGTTCTGAATGAATTCCCGGAATTGAAAGACCCGAAAACAGGCTATTCCCTCATGGAACGTACTGTTTTAATCGCCAATACTTCCGATATGCCGGTTGCCGCGCGCGAAGCTTCCATTTATACCGGCATCACCATTGCGGAATATTTCCGTGACATGGGGTACTCTGTGGCGCTGATGGCGGATTCTACCTCCCGCTGGGCGGAGGCTCTGCGTGAGATGTCCGGGCGCCTTGAGGAAATGCCCGGCGAGGAAGGTTACCCCGCTTACCTTGGCAGCCGCCTTGCACAGTTTTACGAGCGTGCAGGCCGTGTGAAAGCTGTCGGCAGGGAGGGCAGGGAAGGCGCACTGTCGGTAATCGGTGCCGTATCGCCGCCCGGCGGTGATATTTCCGAACCTGTTTCGCAGGCGACTCTTCGTATTGTAAAGGTATTCTGGAGCCTTGATTCTGCGCTGGCATACAGCCGTCATTTTCCCGCGGTCAACTGGCTTACCAGCTATTCTTTGTACGTAGATACGATGGGAAAGTGGTTTAATACCCATGTCCATCCTGACTGGATGGAGCAGCGAGGCCAAATTATGCGCCTGCTGCATGATGAATCCGAATTGCAGGAAATTGTAAAGCTGGTTGGCATGGATGCACTTTCCGCTCCCGACCGACTAAAGCTGGAAGCGGCGCGTTCTATTCGGGAGGATTTTCTGCATCAGGACGCATTCCATGAAACGGATACCTATACTTCGCTAGAAAAGCAGTACACCATGATGAAGCTGGTGCTCGATTTTTACCGAACATCTGTTGACGCGCTGAGCAGCGGGATATCGGTGGAAAAATTGGTGAGGTTGCCCGTGCGTGAACAAATCGGCCGCTTTAAATATATTCCGAACGATCAGATTCAGCATGAATATGATGAAATTATTAAAATGCTTGGCAGCGAAATTGATGAACTGAAACAAAAGGAGGACTACTAATGCCAAAAGAATATAGAACAATTGAAGAAGTGGCAGGCCCTCTGATGCTGGTTCGCGGTGTGGAAAATGTCAACTATAATGAATTGGGTGAAATTGAGCTTTCAAGAGGGGAAAAACGCCGCTGCAAGGTATTGGAAATCGACGGAGGCAATGCTTTGGTTCAGCTGTTTGAAAGTTCCACCGGAATCAATCTGAGCAACAGCAAGGTTCGCTTTTTGGGGCGCAGCATGGAGCTTGGCGTGTCGGAAGATATGCTTAGCCGCGTGTTTGACGGCCTTGGCAGACCAATTGACAGCGGTCCCGAAATTTTACCTGATCAGCGGATGGATATCAACGGCCTGCCGATGAATCCTGTCGCGAGGAATTATCCGCAGGAGTTTATTCAGACCGGTGTGTCTGCAATTGACGGACTGAACACATTGGTTCGCGGGCAGAAGCTGCCCATCTTTTCCGCAAGCGGTCTTCCGCACGCAAACCTCGCCGCCCAAATTGCGCGGCAGGCAAAGGTGCGCGGAACCTCGGAGCCGTTTGCCGTTGTATTCGCCGCTATGGGCATTACTTTTGAGGAAGCGAATTTCTTTATAGAAAGTTTCCGCGAGACCGGCGCAATCGACAGAACCGTTCTGTTTGTCAATTTGGCAAACGATCCCGCGGTCGAACGTATTGCGACGCCAAGAATGGCGCTGACTGCTGCCGAGTACCTCGCTTTTAAAAAAGATATGCATGTTTTGGTCATCCTGACCGATATTACAAACTACGCCGATGCCCTGCGTGAGGTTTCAGCCGCGCGCAAAGAAGTTCCGGGCCGCCGCGGTTACCCGGGTTACATGTATACGGATTTGGCGTCGCTGTATGAGCGCGCAGGCCGGCAGAAGGGCAAGGCGGGCAGCATCACCATGATTCCTATTTTAACAATGCCGGAAGATGATAAAACCCATCCGATCCCTGATTTGACCGGCTATATTACGGAAGGCCAGATTATTCTAAGCCGTGAACTTTACCGCAAGGGAATTACGCCCCCCATTGATGTTCTGCCGTCCCTTTCCCGCTTAAAGGACAAGGGAATCGGTGAGGGAAAAACGCGTGCCGACCACGCGAACACCATGAATCAGCTTTTTGCAGCGTACGCACGCGGCAAGGACGCAAAGGAGCTCATGGTGGTTTTAGGGGAAGCTGCTTTGACGGATATTGACAAGCTGTACGCCAAATTTGCGGATGCCTTCGAACAGGAATATGTATCGCAGGGATATCATATCAACCGCGATATTGAGGAAACGCTGGCACTTGGCTGGAAGCTGCTGTCAATTTTGCCGCGAAGTGAATTGAAGCGCGTAAAGGATGAATTTTTGGACCAGTATTATGGAAAGTAATTTAAAGGGGGGATGGATTTGGCATCTGCTCATGTAAACCCGACGCGCATGGAGCTGACAAGGCTCAAAAAGAAACTGGTTACAGCGACCAGAGGGCATAAGCTGCTCAAGGACAAACGGGATGAATTGATGCGCCAGTTCCTCGATTTGGTGCGGGAAAATAAAACACTTCGGGAAAAAGTGGAGCGGGGGATAGCATCCTCCAATCAAAACTTTGTGCTTGCTAGGGCGGTTATGCAGGATGAGGTTTTGAATACCGCACTGTTGACGCCGAAACAGGAGGTTTCGCTCGAAATGGAAACGCGCAATGTAATGAGCGTCGAAATACCGCAGTTCCATTATAAAACCAGAACAGCGGATGTAAACGATATTTTTTGCTATGGATTCGCGTTTACATCCGGCGACCTGGATGACGCGGTGAAATCTCTTGCAGACCTTCTTCCCGATATGCTGCATTTGGCGGAGTGTGAAAAATCCTGCCAGCTAATGGCGGCGGAAATTGAAAAGACCCGTCGCCGTGTCAATGCGCTGGAACATGTCATGATTCCCGAAATGAAGGAAAATATCAAGTACATTACTATGAAGCTGGATGAAAATGAGCGCAGTACTCAGATTCGTCTGATGAAAGTAAAAGATATGATGTTGGAGCAGGCGCACCATTATAAAGAAAGACAAAATGAAACAGCCGAGTAATTAACGGTGTGCGGTTCCGCTTTCAGCACCGAAATTTGATAATACACTCGCTTGCAAAAAATGCGGCTGGCACCAAAAAAGGTGTTGGCCGCATCGTTTTTTTGCTTTAGAATATAGTTGAGAAACAAAATCTAAAGTTCTTAGAGCATAACAAATTCAAGTATTATTTTTTTAATACAATGTGAAAACATGGTATAATCATAATGTATTCTCTTAACTCTTTAGTTGGAAGGATGAGCGCTGTTGCGGTAATCGTTTGGTGAAACGGAAAGATAGCGCTTAAAAAGCGTACAGTAATAACTTTGGTTGCAAAAATGATAAAAGCTGGCGATATCCGCGATTTCATAGTCGGTGAACGCAACAAAGTACGTGGATTCCTCAATGCGGTGCCGGGTAATAAAGTTCGTGATGGAGCAGCCGGTTTCTTTTTTAAAAATACTGCTCAGGTAGTTAGGGTGCACATAGGCGTGCTTTGCAATATCGGCAAGATTCAATTTTTGTGTAAGATTATTGTTAATGTATTGCATCGCGTCAAATATAGGGCGCGAGTATTTTGCGGAAGTATTTTCCCGCACCAGCTTGATGAACTGCTTTAATATTTCCTGTTCGTAGCTCCTTACTTCGGAAATACCGTTCATTTTTTCAATTTCCTCAATAAAGGTATCACTGTATGTAAAAGCAATATCCGGAAAAACCCCGGCTTCGATTACGGCACGGGTGAAAAAAGTGCAGGAACAGATGATGGAGTCTTTCAGGGAACGAAGGGGGTCTTTTGTCAGCACGGCACGGTTCAGCAGATTAATTTCTTTGAGGGTGTTCAGCGCGCCGTCCTGATCGCAGATTGCGATTTGATTAATCAACTTTTTTTCAAGGAAATAAGGTGGATGCGTAAACATTTTTTCACGGTTCTTATATGTGTTTTGAAAATATTCCTGAATAAAGCTGATTTCATGACCGACAGGCCGCTGTTCCGCGGGCGTTTCAACGTTTTTGGAACCGAACAGCACCGAAATCAGTTTGCCGCAGTAATAATAAGTTTGTGAGCTGACAACCTTTAAATTTTGATAATAAGATTCCAATTTTGGTTTCAGTTTAATCGGGATTTTTTTGTTTTGTATTAAATTTACGATTGCGCCGCTGCGCACCGGTTCTGTTAAAAACGGGCCTACCGTCACCACAAATGAGTCATCCAGCACATAGAAAATGAACAGCTCTTCGTAATCACTGGCAAGATACTGTACGGTATTGTATTCCTGCGGACTATACGCGACATGCAGTGCAGATTCCCCTGTGATCAGCTTTTCTGCTGTCATGAAATGTTCAGGAAGCGACTGATCCAGACTTCCGTTTTTCAGAATGCAAATCGGAAGCTGTGTTGCGTAATGAAATGTATTGATAGGTTCAGACAAATCATATTGAAGCATAACAGGCTCCTTAAAACATTTATTTTATATATTTTTTTTACTACTATTATGATTTTAACACAAATCTTAATATTTTAAAATACATAACCAAATTTTAGGTATATGATAAAAGCGTTCTCAGGGGAGGACGGAAAGAATTTTAGGAGGATTGTTATTATGAAAAAATTATTAGCAACGTTCCTCGCAATATCCATGCTGGTCGGAATAACGGCCTGCACAAGTCAGGCACCAGCAGCAGCTTCACAGGCTCCTTCTGCGGCACCAAGTTCGCAGCCCGCATCGTCTGCAGCCGAACCGGCCAAGACAGAAACCATAACATTGAAATTCGGAGCACAGGCGGATTCTACTCCCGCCACACAGGCCGTTGTAGATGCTTTTAATGCATCACAAACAAAATACAAGGTAGAGTGGGATCAGTTTACAAATGATTCCGCGCAGATGCATGACCAGTTGTTGACATCCCTTTCTTCCGGTTCGTCCGATTATGATGTAATCTCATTGGACGTTGTTTGGGCCGGTGAGTTTGCCGCGGCAGGCTACATTGCCCCAATTGATGTAAAAATGAGCGAAGCCGGATACAAGAAAACAGATTTCAACAAGGGTTCCATGGATTCCGGAAACTATCAGGGCAAACAATACACACTGCCGTTCTTCCCGGATCTTGCGCTCCTGTATTATCGCTCCGACATCGTCTCCAAAGAAGACGGGGCAAAACTTGTGAGCGGCGACTATACATATGACGACCTTTATAAAATGGTTGAAAAATATAAGGGCCAAAAGGGCACCGCAGACGGTTACGCTTTCCAGGCAAAACAATATGAAGGTCTAACCTGCAATGCGAATGAGTTCACTGCAAATTTCCAGGATATTAAAGGCGGACTGGAAATTATGAAGAAATTCACTTCCTCGAAATTGGTTCCGGCCGATGTTTTGAACTATAACGAAGGCTCCACCGATGCCAGCTTTAAAGGCGGCAAAACGGTATTCTCCCGCAACTGGCCTTATCAGTACGGGTTAATCAAAGCAGGGGATGTAGCGGTTAAAACAAATCAGGTTGGCGTTGCACCTCTTCCAAAAGGCGGCTGCGTAGGCGGATGGCTGCTTGGTATGAACGCTAAATCCAAGAATTTGGACGGCGCTTGGGAATTCATTAAGTACCTTGCAGGGCCGGACGGTCAGAAGATTATGTCCACCAAGGGCGCTTATCTTCCCGGCTACAATGCACTCATTACAGATTCCGATGTTACTGCATCCAACCCGCTCCTTTCAATGGAAGGATTCCAAAAAGCATTGAGCACCACAATTGCAAGGCCTGTTTCCGGACAGTATTCGAAAACGAGCGACACGATTCAAATCAATGTTCATAAGTATTTATCCGGGAGTCAGGACATTGACACTACCGTAAAAGCTGTGCAGGACGCGTTGAAATAGTGTGGGGTAATCAAAGGGGCGTGCACCAAACCGATGCACGGCCCCTTTTTGCCACAAATGTTACAGATGAGCTTGATTGTGGGGGTTCTTATGAAAAGAAAATTAACTTTTAAACAATTCCTGTTCCTTGTTCCGTTTTTTTCATGCTAACTCCTCCTAATCCGAAGACATAACATTGGCGCCCAAAACTTTGACGAACAGGGCTGCAATTATCATCACGCATAGAAACATGAACATTACAAGAATAGAACCATACCCAAAATTCGTCTGAGAAAACATTGTTTTGTAAGCGTAAACGGAAAGTGTTTCGGTCGAACCACCGGGGCCGCCGCCAGTCAAAACCGCAATCAGGTCATAAACACGGAAGGCGTCAAGTGTGCGGAATAAAACCGCAACCAGTATGGAAGGCTTTAAAAGCGGAAGCGTGATTTTAATAAATGTTTGAAGCCTGCCCGCACCGTCGATGGAGCTGCTTTCATACAGCCCTTTGTCAATTACCTGTAAGCCGGCCAGCAGCAAAAGCGCCATATACGGGGTCGTTTTCCAGACGTCCGTTAAAATAACAGCGAACATGGCGCCCGAACCGGACAGAAGCATGGATTCCGATGAAGGAATCAGCCCTGCCTGCGCAAAAATATGCGAGATGATTCCATTCGAACCGTCGTAAAGATAACTCCAAATCAATGCGGAAACCGCTGTTGGAATAGCCCACGGAATCAGAGCCCCGGCCCGTATCAGCCCAATGCCCCGAATCGCCCTGTTCATGATAAGAGCAAGACCAAGCCCAAGAATAAACTCAATAAAAACAGAGATCAAAGTAAAATACACCGTATGACCCAGCGCGGAAAACATCCTTTGATCACTGAATATCTTGCCGTATCCTGACAGTCCGATAAAGTTGGACGGAGAAATCGCCTTTTGAAGCTCTTCAAAAATCTTAGGTAACGACTCCGCATTTGCATACTCTGAATTGGGATGATTTTGATAAAGCGCTTTTATTTCGCCCTGCAGCTTCTCCGTCGCAGTAACATATTCCCGGCTTTTGTCAGCAGGGATTTTTCCGGTTGCTAAAGTGGAAAACTGCCGGATGTACTTTTCCGTATCCGAAATGGCGGCGGCAAAATCACCGGCAGCC
>Ga0366796_1026_pt1 | contig 24381 bp, 19 predicted proteins | sample BONcelN113001D13_FD_207047 | JGI IMG/M metagenome (GOLD analysis project Ga0366796, IMG submission 207047) | Enriched cells from coal bed in the Powder River Basin, Montana, United States - BONCAT cells N11 rep3 HSBNCT.N11.300.1.D13 ... | reverse complement strand
GAGCAAGCGCGGAGAACGCGGGAATAATTTTTCCGCGTCGCCATAGCCCAGGTTGCATACGAAATTGGCCTTGACCGTGGTTCCGGCAAAAAATTCCTGATTGATCTTGTCGGCGTCGAAGCCGGACATCGGGCCGCAATCAAGGCCGATCGCACGCGCTGCGATGATCAAATATCCTCCCTGCAGCGAAGAATTGCGAAACGCAGTGGTCTCGATCAGCGCCGGATTGCCGACGAACCAGGATTTGGCATCTGCGTGCGGGAACAGTACCGGCAATTTTTCATAAAATGCCATGTCCATCCCAATAATCGCAGTCACCGGCGCAGTTCTGGTTTTTTCCTGATTGCCGGGCCCCATGCAGGGCAATAGCTTTTCCTTGGCCGCTGCGGTTTTGACAAAGACGATGCGTGCGGGAGAGCAATTGGCCGAGGTCGGCCCCCATTGCATCAGCGTATAAATCTGGTGCAATTGCGCATCGGTAACCGGCTTGTCGAGCCAGACGTTATGAGTACGGGCCTGTACAAAGAGAGTATTGAGTGCGGTGTCATTCAACATGCGCAGATTTCCTTATTTAAAAATAACGTGAAACACTTCTACTTCTATTTGATGCTGAAAATAGTGCCAATCGCCCTTCTTCCTGCCATTCTGTGCCGCCGTATGGAAATAGATGCGCAGTAAAGCCGCGTACAATTCAACGACTCCCTATTCCTTTGCATCATTTTCATTATGTACACACCTTCGCAGCATGATGTCCGTCGCTTTTTTTGCGAGACGTATCGCAAGCAGCGCGCTAACCAAATCCTCATGCCGCTGGAAGCGATTGCGGTCGATTGGATTAACCTGCACCCGGAATATGCCGATGCGCTGGCAGATCTGGATACTGCGCTGGCAGCCGATTATGCAGTGGAACAGGGTCAGAGCAACCCGTTCCTGCATCTTTCCATGCATCTGTCGATTGCCGAGCAGGTGTCGATCGACCAGCCGCCCGGCATTCGCGCCGCGCATCGTGCTCTGGCGCAAAAACTGGATTCCGAACATCACGCGCATCATCAGATCATGGAGTGTCTGGGGGAAATGCTATGGACTTCGCAGCGCAGTGGCTTGCCGCCTGACGGTGCCGCATACATCGCGTGCATCCAGCGGCGCGCGTCGTCATAAAACCCAATTCGCGCAGTTCCGCGATGCAGCATGAAAAAAGCCACGGATTCGTGGCTTTTTTAACTGCATTACCGAATCCGGAAACGCTCTTGCTTATTTGCGCAGTACCAGCGTGCCTGGCAAGCTATGCAGATACGCTGCGATATTCTTGATGTCCTGATGCGACAAAGGCTTGACTTGTGCGCCCATGATCGCATTGCTGCGGCCATTGGCGCCGCCGCTGCCGCGTTTGTAACCTATCAGCGCGTATTCCAGATAACTCTTGTGCTGGCCGGCGAGTTTCGGATAGCTCGGATCGACCGGCGCATTAAAATTGGCACCGTGGCAGGCCGCGCACGCATATTTTGCAGTCAAGGCCTTGCCGGCGGCGATATCGTCGGCAGCGAAAGCGCTGGAAACGGTGAGTGCGAAAGCCAGCACTGCCGCCAAAGAGAACATGGTTTTCATAGTGGGCTCCCGTTATTTCTGCTGTGCATAGTACGCTGCCAGATCGGCGATATCCTGATCCGACAAACCGTTTGCAACACCAAGCATCGACGGGTGCTTGCGCTCGCCTTTCCGATACTGATTGAGCGCGCTTTCGAGATATTTCTGCGATTGACCGCCCAGCATCGGAACCTGATACACGTCAGGAAAAGCGGTTCGGTAACCGGGAATGCCGTGGCATCCGATGCACATGGCAACCTTGTTGCCGCCTGCTTGCGGATTGCCCACCAGATCCGCCGCTACGACACCGTTGGCAATGCCTGCCAGCACGAGAATAGCAAAGAGTTTTTTCATGTTTATTAAAGGTAAAAGTACGCAGCTCTTATAAGGATGTGCGGCAAAAAACGCTCTGCGCACACTATTAATGTTTATATTGCCCTAAGACTTTTCATACTTTATGCCGGTTTGAACGCGTCTCCCGCCGGCATTTGCGCAACAGCATGGCTGTCCTGTTCAGGATTCGCCATTTGCTCCGCGGCTAATTATCGCCGATTGCGAAGTTTGCTGCTCAGCACTCCAGGTCGGCAATAAAAAAGCCAGCGGCGAGGCGCACAAGCGCCGCCAGACCATCCGCAGCACCATGCGCCGCACCCGCGTCGGAACATTGCGCGCCTTCATCGCAAGGGCAAGAGCACAACTGAAGGCGACGCCCACATTCAATATACCGATGAAAACGATACCGGCAAACGCCAGCCAGAATTGGCCCGACAGCAGCGTATGCCAGCCCAGGCTGACGACGGCGGCCGTCAGAGTGCCGGAAGAAAGGGTGACGTGTCGCACATCCAGCGGCAGTCCAAAAAACTGCGCCAGCACCGGCGTCATTCCTAACAGCACGCCGATGGCGATATTGCCGACCACGCTGGCGATGTGTTTTTCCAGCCACAGCGCACAGCGGGCCGCGCGGGCCGCGCCCAGCACATGCACCAACCGGCGCTGGTAAGTCAGCGATTCGCGCAAGCGGCGCAGCGCAAACATGTTGTCCGCGTAACCCGCAGCCAAGCTCGATAGCCATAGCAAGACACCGGTCAGAGCCGCGTATAGTGGGGTCGGACCTAAAACGGACAGCGAATGCACGGTGGCCTGCGCCTTGTCCGGCGCCAGGATCGGGGTGCCGAAAGACACTGCCACGCCAACCGATATCGCCACCATCGCGGGGATTACCGCAATCACATTGCCGAAAATGGCAGCCGATTGGGAGCGCAGCAAAAAGGCGATTTCCAGCACCAGCTCACGCAAGCCTTCGACGGTGTCGAGAACGCCCATTTTGGCAGCCAGCGCAGGGGCGGTAACTGCCGGTTGCTTGGTTGCCAGAACGCCGCCCACGGCCTGGATCAGCAGGAAGCTCAATGCATAATTCAGCGAGGCAAACAGGCCGGCAAAAAAACCGGCCAGACCGAGGCCGGCCAGGAGAAATTTGATGCATACGGTAAAGGCGGTCACCACGCCGCCCCGGTAAGCTGCCTTCTGCATGTCCAGGTAGGCCGTTTTGTCGCGCGCGATATATTGCTCACCATGATCGGCATTGCGTTCCACCAATTTTCTGGCCAGCAAAGAAAAACTGCGCTGAAACAGCCCGGGCAACGAAGAGCGCTGATGATGCGCATGGATCAAATCCACCAGCAGCTCCCGCATGTGCACTGCACCTTGCTCCGAACTCGCTGCGTCCGAACGCATCGCAATCAGACGCGACATGCGCACCAGTTGCGCCCGCATGCGCTCGACGCTGTAGACCAGCCCGACCGAAACCCCGAATTCGTCCAGATGCGCATAAATCTTGTCGGTCTGGGCCTGGCAAACGGCAATCAGCATGCGTACGCTGCGCAGCGCCGAGAGGTCATGCGGACTCGCCATCAAATACATTTCCAGTTCGCGCCGCAGCGTCATGAATGGCGTCGCCGAGATCGGCATGCGCGGCAAAATACGCTGCCGAAAGTCGGCGCTGATGCCGGTAGCGACGACGTCCGTGACCAAATGGGTCAATGCTTCGTCAATTTGCTGCGCGTAAGTATGGGTAATGCCATCGTCGCCGCACAATTTCCAGATGCGCGTCAAGACGGCCGCATCGAGTCCCGACAGCCACTGCGCATCGGCGGGATCGGGAAACATCACGCTTATCAGATGCGACAGATCCATTCGGGTCGGCATCGCCGGCAGTAGCCGGGTAATCAAATGCTCGTACAGTTCGCCGAGAAAAGCCTGCTTGCCCGGCAGCCCGGTGGCGCAAAAAAGCTCGGGACCGGCGGCCTCGCGCAAACTTTTTTGCAAAGTCAGCTGCACCAAGTGACGCGCATCGCGGTGCGCATCGAGCCAGTCCAGCAGAAACAGCAAACGCTGATCTTTGATGTTGCGCCAGACTTCGTCGTCTTGCAGCGTGACAGTCGGTTCGTGGCGCAGCCACTCGGCAACATCCATGAGCCAGTTGGCGCGCTCTTGCCAAGGCGCTCCCGGGTTGGCGCGAGACATCAGCGCTTCTATACGGCGTTGATTTTGGACTGGATTTTGCGGCGAATCCTGACGTAACTCTTGGGTTGAATCTGGCGGAGGATTTTTCCCCGGATGGTCGGCGCCGTGACGAAACCGGCGCCACATGACCCGGATCTTCAGCAAATTTAATGTCATATTCTTGATAGGGTTTTATTGGTTAATATTGCGACTTGCGCAAACAGGAAGTGCGGGCAGAATTGAATGTCGGTGTTGATTGTCAGTGCCGCACAATGGCGCAGTCATAGCATGTTTTCCGATGCACGGCAGGCGCATTCGATTCTCCCTTATACTGAAATTCGATTTCATTTTGATGACACAGGACTATGCGACACGAAAACCGCTTTCAAGGTTCCCAAAGTTACGTTGCCACCGACGATCTGAAACTGGCCGTCAATGCTGCATTGACGCTGCAGCGCCCGTTGCTGATCAAAGGCGAACCGGGTACCGGAAAAACCATGCTGGCCGAAGAAGTTGCGGCCGCGCTCGATATGCCCTTGCTGCAGTGGCATATCAAATCGACCACCAAGGCGCAGCAGGGCTTGTATGAATACGATGCGGTGTCGCGCCTGCGCGATTCGCAACTCGGCGACGAGCGCGTCAAAGACATCCATAACTACATCGTCAAGGGCGTACTATGGCAGGCCTTCACCGCCGATCGCCCGGTGGTATTGCTGATCGACGAGATCGACAAGGCCGACATCGAGTTCCCGAACGATCTGCTGCGCGAACTCGACCGCATGGAATTTTACGTCTACGAAACGCGCGAAATGGTGCGCGCCGTACATCGCCCGCTGGTCATCATCACCTCGAACAACGAAAAGGAATTACCGGATGCGTTTTTGCGCCGCTGCTTCTTCCACTACATCAAGTTTCCCGAAAAAGAAACGATGCAGCAAATCGTCGATGTGCACTTTCCTTCGCTCAAGAAAGATTTGCTCGCCCAAGCGCTGCAAACCTTTTACGAAGTGCGCGACGTGCCGGGGCTGAAGAAAAAACCGTCCACTTCCGAGTTACTGGACTGGCTCAAGCTGTTGCTGGCCGAAGACATTCCGGTGCATGCGCTGCACAGCAAGGACGCCAAAACAATCGTGCCGCCGCTGCATGGCGCATTGCTGAAAAACGAGCAGGACGTACATTTGTTCGAACGGCTGGTCTTCATGGCGCGCACCAACCGGTAACAGAATGCACGGGAGTATGCCAATAAACAATGAAGTTACCGCATGATTTACATGCGGTAACAAAAAATACACCAAACAGTATATCTCATGCCTTCACTTCTCCCGATTACACTGACCGGCGAACATGCAACGCTGGAACCGCTGGACCCGATCCATCACGACGGTTTGCAGCGCGCGGTGGCCGACGGTGCATTGTGGCGGCTCTGGTATACCGCCATCCCTGCTCCCGACGCGATGCGCAGCGAAATCGCCCGCCGCCTGGCGCTGCAGGAAAGCGGCAGCATGCTGCCGTTTGCGGTGCGCCGCGCCGACAACGGCGCACTGTGCGGGATGACCACTTACATGAATATCGATGCGGCCAACCGGCGCCTCGAAATCGGCTCTACCTGGTACGCGGCCAGCGCCCAGCGCTGCGCCATCAATACCGAATGCAAGCTGATGCTGCTGCGCCATGCATTCGAGACGCTGGGCTGCATCGCGGTCGAGTTCCGCACCCACTGGATGAACCACGCGTCCCGCCAGGCTATCGCCCGCCTCGGCGCCAAACAGGATGGCGTATTGCGCAACCATATGCGCATGGCCGATGGCTCGTTGCGCGACACCGTGGTTTTTTCGATCATTGCGTCGGAGTGGCTCACCATCAAGCGCCACTTGCTGCACAAGCTCGGACGTTAAGGAATTATTGTGCTGATTGATTTTTTCTTTACCCTGAAAGACGCCAAAATCCCGGTCTCGATCAAGGAATTCCTGCTGTTGCTGGAAGCGCTGCAAAAAGGCGTGATCGGCACCGCAGTCGACGATTTTTACTATCTGTCACGCACCGTGCTGGTCAAGGATGAAGCGCATTACGACAAATTCGATCGGGCGTTCGGACTGTATTTCAAGGGCATCCACACGATTTTCGAAAAAAACGCCGAGATCCCGCTCGATTGGCTGATGAAACGCATCGAACGTGAATTAAGCCCGGAGCAAAAAGCGGCAATCGAGAAATTCGGCTACGACAAGCTGATGGACAGACTGCGGGATTTGCTCAACGAGCAAAAGGAGCGCCACGAAGGCGGCAGCAAATGGATCGGCACCGGCGGCACCTCGCCGTTCGGCCACAGCGGCACCAACCCGGAAGGCATCCGCATCGGCGGTGAAAGCCGCAACCGCAGCGCGGTCAAGGTATGGGAAGCGCGCGCCTATCGCGATTACGACACCGAACGCGAACTCGGCACCCGCAACATCAAGGTCGCGCTGCGGCGGCTGCGCAAATTCGCTCGCCAGGGCGCAGAGGAAGAACTCGCGCTCGATGCGACCATCCACGCGACCGCCAGCAACGCCGGCTATCTCGATATCCGGATGCAGCCGGAGCGCAAGAACAACATCAAGGTATTGATGCTGCTGGATGTCGGCGGCACCATGGACGACCATATCGCGCGCACCGAAGAACTGTTTTCGGCTGCCAAAACCGAATTCAAGAACATGGAATTCTTTTATTTTCATAACTGCGTCTATGATTACCTGTGGAAAAACAATCGCCGCCGTCATGCGGAACGCTTTCCGGCCTGGGATATCCTGCGCAAATATCCGGCCGACACCAAGCTGATTTTCGTCGGCGACGCCACGATGAGCCCGTATGAAATCCTGCAAGCGGGCGGTTCGGTCGAGTACAACAACGAAGAAGCGGGCGCGACCTGGCTGCAGCGTTTCACCCACGCGTTCCCGAAATTTATCTGGCTCAACCCGGAACCGGAAAGCTTATGGCAATACCGGCAATCGGTTTCCATCATGCAACAGCTAATGAGCAATCGAATGTTTCCGGTCACCATCGACGGCCTCGAGCGCGGAATGCGCCTGTTAAGCAAATAAGCGCAATCGCGCGTAAATATAAGCGCGCTAAAACCCGTGCCGCCCGGAGTTTTTCATTAGAATGCCGTGCATTGCAGGCAGAATCCCACAACACAACATGACCGTTTTTAAAAAGTATCGCCCACAGCATGGCCACTAAACAATCCGAATACAACGAATCCTCCATCCGCGTGCTGAAAGGCCTGGAACCTGTCAAGCAGCGTCCCGGGATGTATACCCGTACCGAAAATCCGCTGCATATCGTGCAGGAAGTCATCGACAATGCGTCCGATGAAGCGCTCGGCGGCTATAGCAAGACAATTCTGGTAACCCTGAATGCCGATAGCAGCATCAGCGTCGAAGACGACGGCCGCGGCATCCCGGTCGGCCTGCATCCGGAAGAAAACGTGCCGACGGTCGAAATCGTGTTCACCCGGCTGCATGCGGGCGGCAAGTTCGACAAGGGCAGCGGCGGCGCGTATGCGTTCTCGGGCGGCCTGCACGGGGTCGGCGTATCGGTCACCAACGCATTGTCATCCAGGCTGGAAATCACGGTCTGGCGCAAGGACGACAACGGCAACGGCGTGCATAAGTTGACCTTTGCCGACGGCGACGTGATCGAACCGCTGACATCGCGTCCGGCCTTTCGCGAAGGAAAGAAATCCGGCACCCGGGTCACGGTCTGGCCCAACCCCAAATATTTCGACTCGCCCCATATCGCAGTCTCGGATTTGCAGCGCCTGCTGCGCTCGAAAGCAGTGCTGCTGCCGGGCGTCAAAGTCACGCTGGACAACGCCAAGAGCGGCGAAATCCAGACCTGGCAATACGATCAGGGACTGCGCGGCTACCTGCTCGAATCCCTGGCCCAAAACGCCAGCGGCGACACGTTGATTCCGCTGTTCGAAGGCGCGCAGCATGCGACCGCCGACACCGAAGGCTTTGCCGAAGGCGAAGGGGCAAGCTGGGTGGTAGCCTGGACCGAAGCCGGCAATGTGGTGCGCGAATCGTATGTCAACCTGATTCCGACCCCGGCCGGCGGCACCCATGAATCGGGCTTGCGCGAAGGGCTGTACGGCGCAGTGAAAAGCTTCGTCGACATGCATTCGCTGTTGCCGAAAGGCGTCAAGCTGTTGCCGGAAGACGTGTTTGCGCGCGTCTCCTTCGTGCTGTCGGCCAAGGTGCTCGATCCGCAATTCCAAGGCCAGATCAAGGAACGCCTGAACTCGCGCGATGCGGTCAAACTGGTGTCCAGCTTCACCCGGCCTGCGCTGGAATTATGGCTCAACGATCATGTCGAATACGGCAAGAAACTGGCCGAACTGGTGATCCGGCAGGCGCAATCGCGGCTGCGTTCCGCCCAAAAAGTGGAAAAAAAGAAATCCTCCGGCGTGGCAGTGCTGCCGGGCAAGCTGACCGATTGCGAATCTTCCGACATTGCGCGCAATGAAATCTTTCTGGTCGAAGGCGATTCCGCCGGCGGTTCGGCCAAAATGGGCCGCGACAAGGAATTCCAGGCCATTCTGCCGTTGCGCGGCAAGGTGCTCAATTCGTGGGAAACCGAGCGCGACCGTTTGTTTGCGAACAATGAAATCCACGATATCGCAGTGGCGATCGGCGTCGATCCGCACAGCAGAAACGATGCGATCGACCTCAGCGGCTTGCGTTACGGCAAGATTTGCATCTTGTCGGATGCCGACGTCGATGGCTCGCACATTCAGGTATTGCTGCTGACGCTGTTTTTCCGGCATTTCCCACAACTGATCGACCTCGGCCATATTTGCGTGGCGCGCCCGCCGCTGTTTCGCATCGATGCGCCGGCGCGCGGCAAGAAGCCGGCCCAGAAAATCTATGCGCTCGACGACGGCGAACTGACCGCGATCGAAGACAAGCTGCGCAAGGAAGGCATCAAAGACGGCGCCTGGTCGATTGCGCGCTTCAAAGGCTTGGGCGAGATGAATGCCGAGCAACTCTGGGAAACCACGATGAATCCCGATACCCGCCGCCTGCTGCCGATCACGCTCGGCGCATTTGACGTGTCGGACTCCGAAGCGCGCTTTCACATGCTGATGGGCAAAGGCGAAGCATCGTCGCGCCGGGCCTGGATCGAAGAACACGGCAACGAGGTCGAAGCCGATATCTGATGATGAAACGCGCTCTCCCCGGCATCCTGGCCCGCCCGATCTTGTTGCTGCTGAGCTTGCTGTTCGCAAGCACTGCGGCGCAAGCGGATATTTACGGCTATGTCGATGCGCAGGGCGAAGGCCATTTTGCCGCCGAGAAAATCGACGATCGCTACCAACTGTTCTTGCGCGGCAACGGATCGTTCGATTCCGACAAGCTGAAAATCGGCAACGATGCAAGCGTATCCGCGCCGGCAGCCAAGCCGGCGCTGGTACGCTATCTGTCGCAGCATCCGAATCTGAAAAAATACGAGCCGCTGCTGAATCAGGCAGCCCGCGATTTTTCCTTGGAACCGGCATTGCTGAAGGCCGTCATGGCCGCCGAATCCGGATTCAATACCCATGCAGTCTCGCCCAAAGGCGCAATCGGCCTGATGCAGCTGATGCCCGGCACTGCCGAACGCTATGGTTTGCAAGGCGACCCCAAGCAATCGATTCAGGAAAAACTGACCGACCCGAAAACCAATATCCGTCTCGGAGCACGCTATCTGCGCGATCTGCAGAAAATGTTTACCAGCCGGCTCGAATTGGTGATTGCGTCCTATAACGCCGGTGAAGGCGCAGTCCAAAAATACAAGAACCAGATTCCGCCTTATCCGGAGACGCGCAATTACGTCCAGCTGGTGACGCAGTTTTATCATATCTATCAGCCCGACACTGCCGCACTCCCCCTCTCAACAACCGCGCGCCGCATCCATCTGACGCTGCCGGCGCGACGCAATACGCCTCAATAAATTACATTATGTCACACACCTCATGACCGACCACATCACGCTACCTGAACCCGCCCCAACCGATGACGACACGCTGACACTGGCAACCTTTGCCGAACGCGCCTATCTTGATTACGCAATTTCAGTGGTCAAGGGCCGCGCATTGCCGGATGTCTGCGACGGCCAGAAACCGGTGCAGCGCCGCATCCTGTATGCGATGAACGAACTGGGCCTGAATGCGGCCGCCAAGCCGCGCAAATCGGCCGCGGTGGTCGGCGACGTGCTGGGCAAGCTGCATCCGCACGGCGACCAGTCGGTATACGACGCGCTGGTACGGATGGCGCAGGATTTTTCGCTGCGTTACCCGCTGATCGACGGCCAGGGCAATTTCGGCTCGCGCGACGGCGATGGCGCGGCGGCGATGCGCTATACCGAAGCACGGCTGACGCCGATCGCCAGATTGCTGCTCGATGAAATCGACATGGGCACCATCGATTTCCAGCCCAACTACGATGGCTCGACCGAAGAACCGACGCTGTTGCCGGGCCGGTTGCCGTTTGTGCTGCTCAATGGCGCGTCCGGCATCGCGGTCGGGCTGGCGACCGAAATCCCGTCGCACAACCTGCAGGAAGTCGCGCGCGCCGCCGTGGCGCTGATCCGCAACCCGAAACTGAGCCATGCAGAATTGATGGAATTCGTGCCGGGCCCGGACTTTCCTGGCGGCGGACAGATCATTACCTCCGCGGCAGCGCTATCCGAGATGTACGCAAGCGGACGTGGCAGCATGAAGGTGCGGGCACGCTGGAAAATCGAAGAACTGGCGCGCGGCCAGTGGCAGGCTGTGATAACGGAATTACCGCCCGGCACGTCATCACAAAAAATACTGGAAGAAATCGAAGAGCTGACCAATCCCAAGGTCAAGACCGGCAAGAAAACGCTGACGCCGGATCAGATCAACCTGAAGCAAAGCATGCTGTCGATGCTCGATACGGTACGCGACGAATCCGGCCGCGAGGCACCGGTGCGGCTGGTGCTGGAGCCGAAATCCCGGTCCCAGGACCAGGCTGCCTTCATGCAGATGCTGTTGGCGCACACTTCTCTGGAAACCAGCGCTTCGCTGAATATGGTAATGATCGGCGGCGACGGCCGGCCGCGCCAGAAAGCGCTGGGCGACATCCTGCGCGAGTGGAATGCATTCCGTTTCGCCACCGTCACGCGCCGCACCCGACATCGCTTGAACAAGGTCGATGATCGCATCCACATCCTCGAAGGACGGGAAACCATCCTGCTCAACATCGACAAGGTAATCCAGATCATCCGCGCGTCGGACGAGCCGAAGCCGGCGCTGGTCAAAGCCTTTGCGCTGTCCGAGCGCCAGGCTGAAGATATCCTGGAAATCCGCCTGCGCCAGCTGGCACGACTGGAATCGATCAAGATTCAGCAGGAACTGGCTGCGCTGCGCAATGAACGCGCGGGCTTGCAGGAATTGCTGGACAATCCGGCCGCATTGAAAAAATGCGTGATCAAGGAAATCGAAGCCGACGCCAAGCAGTTCGGCGAAGGTGCAGGCGACAAACGCCGGACCCTGATCGAAGCAGCTGAAAAAGCGGTGATGGAACAAAAGGTGGTGGATGAAGCGGTCACCATCGTCGTATCGCAAAAAGGCTGGGTGCGCGTACGCACCGGCCACGGTCACGATGCCGCGCAATTCACGTTCAAGGCCGGCGACATGCTGTACCGTACTTTCGAATGCCGCAGCATCGACAATCTGCTGGTATTCGGCAGCAACGGCCGCGTTTATTCGGTGGCAATCGCAATATTGCCAAATGCGCGCGGCGACGGCATGCCGATCACCACGTTCATCGATTTGGCCAGCGGCACCCGCATCCTGCATTATTTCGCCGGCGCCGCCGATGTAAAACTGTTGCTGGCATCGACCGCCGGGTACGGTTTCACTGCCCAGGTCGGCGACATGCTCAGCCGCAACAAATCCGGCAAGGCGTTCATCACGCTGGAGCAGGCGGACGCGCTATTGCCGCCTGCCATCGTCAGGGATGAAGACAGCGCGCTTGCCTGTCTGTCGGAAAAAGGCCGCCTGCTGGTATTTGGCATGGCAGAGATCAAAACGCTCTCCAGCGGTGGACGCGGCGTGATCCTGATGGATCTGGAAGATCACGAAACGCTGCTGGCAGCGCAACCGATCACGCAAAAAGGGGTCAGCGTGTCCGGCATCGGCCGCGCAAGCAAGCCGCAAACCGTAGCGCTGTCGGCCACTGCGCTCATTCCCCATATCGCCAAGCGCGCGCGCAAGGGAAAACCGCTGGAAAGCAAGATCAAGGCAGTCGCGCTGGAGCCGGTAATTTGATGAAAATTGGCATTTTTAATGGAGTATATGCATAAACATGCCGGTAACCGCATATCTTTATTGTGGATGGAAAATATACAGAGGATGGTATATATGTAATCCGCAACAGAGAATCGCGCCCAACAGCCGCGCCCAGGTCCTCCGTCACGGTTCAAATTCAATTGGGCCTGCGCAAAAAAGGTGCATAACTTAACAAATGGACGTCGATCAAGTCGTCCCTTTTTTACTCTGAATCGTGCAGTGCGTTGGGATGGCCCTCATCATTGCATGGTCAAAGAAAACCCGCCTCCCCGCCCGTGCATCCAAAAGAGGAAAAAATGTTTTGGTGTAATAATGAATAAAAACATTTACTGCCATCGAGAAACATAGACCAACTGATGTTGGGCCCGCAATGACATTGGATACCTCTCCCGGCAACACGACTCCAGATCCGCAGCAGAAATTGCTGACCGCGATCAATTCGACCCTGGCCCACATCGCGCGCGGCGCGCCGTTGGCGCATACACTGACTTGCATCGTGAATGGCATTGAAGCGCAAAATCCGGACATAACGGCTGCCATTTTGCTGCTGAACGAAGAGGGTAATCGCCTGCATCTGGGTGCGGCCCCCCATCTGGCTCCGGATTATCGTAACGCAATCGACGGTATCGTTACCGACGCTGGCGTCTGGACCCATCCCCCGGCAACGAACGGCGTTATCCCCATTACTGCCGGGAATAACGAAGCGAGCCGATTCTGGCGCAGCTTTCGCGAACTGGCTTTGCAGCATGGGCTATCTGTCTGTTCGACAATGCAGATCCGCTCTGCCGCGGATTCCGTACTCGGGATTTTTGTCACTTATTCGCGGAAAACAGATCGGGCAAGCGACCAGCACCGTCCCGCCATAGACAATGTCGCCACATTGGCGTCGATTGCCATTGAGCGCAATATCAACGAAACCAGCATAAAAAAAGCGGCGCATACGTTACGCGAGGCCGAAATAAGAATGGCACTGGCAATTGAAGGCAGTGGCACCGGGATCTGGGATCGTCATATCGCCACCGGGGAAATCCATTATTCCCCTGGCTGGAAAGCGATTCTGGGTTATACCGAATCGGAGCTCAGTAACAAGATTACAGACAGTTATACCCGCGTGCATCCGGATGACATTGCTTTTGTTCAGGCAGCAATGCAGGCGCACTTTGAACAAAAGACAGAAAGCTATGCGGTAGAACACAGAATCCGCTGCAAGGATGGCAGCTACAAATGGATATCGAGCCGCGGCAAGGTGGTCAGCCGCGACAGCGAAGGCAAACCGTTGCGCATGATAGGCACGACCACTGATATCACCGCGATGCGTGCGCTGTCCGACAAGTTGCAGCAAAGTGTCGATTTGATCACCTGCCTGACCAATGAAGTGCCGGGCCTCGTGTACCAATACCGACTATTGGCAAATGGAGAAGCATCCTTCACTTATGTCAGCGAAGGCGTCAGGGATATTTACGAAATCACGCCGGAACAGGTCGCCGACAATGCCGAGCTCATACATGCGGTCATTCACCCGGAGGATCTCGCCGCTTACCGCACTTCGCTCCAGGCATCCGCCGCAAACTTGCAACCCTGGCATCTCGTTTATCGCGTTGTATTGCCGCGACAAGGGCTGCGTTGGCGGCATGGCGATGCGCAGCCGCGCCGATTGCACGACGGCAGCACGCTGTGGCACGGTTTTATCACCGATGTTACCGAGCGCAAGCGCATAGAAAGTGAATTGCAGGAATTCGCCACAATGGATTTTCTGACCCAGCTGCCCAACCGGCGTCATTTCATGGCGCGCATGGAAGAAGAGCTGGCGCAAGTGCAGAACGCCAGCGATACGCGTGTGGCTGTGTTGATGTGCGATCTCGATCATTTCAAAACTATCAATGACAGCTACGGTCATGCCATCGGTGACGTGGTGCTCAGACATTTCGCCGTCATTTTGCGGGCAGAATTACGCAAGAACGATACCGTAGGCCGCGTCGGCGGCGAAGAATTTGCCGTCATTCTGTCCGGCGTAAGTACCGCTGAAGCCCATACCTTTGCGCAACGGGTACAAAAGCAGCTCGCCGCAACCCCGGTGGTTGCAAACGACATCACAATTCCGGTGACCGTAAGTATCGGCATTGCCTGCATGAATGAAACAGATGTGAGCGCGGATGCTTCTCTGTCGCGCAGCGATAGTGCGCTGTACCGCGCCAAAAACGGAGGACGCAACCGCATCGAAATTGCCATCGATTAACGCTTATGCAAACCAACTGCAGGCAGCGTTTCATCTAGCACAAAAGCTCGCTTGCACTGGGTCGAGACAGGCACCCGGCTTTATTTTCCGCGTCGTTTGTCATTCAATACGCCAACGATGCGCAAGCGGAAGGTCCCGGCTTTCGGGAATTTGCCATAGAGGCGGCGCCAGCGACAAATATCCACTGTCGCTGCCCCCCTGCCCTCACGGGCTTGCTGCCTGCACGCGCCGGATTAAAATTCTTCCCACTCGGCCCCCTTGTTTGCCGGCGCATTGACGATTTTTTTGACTTGGCGCTCACTGTTGGCCGCTTGCTGCACAGAACGCTTGTTCTCTAGCACGGCGACGTTGGAATACGCATTGGAATGGGCCACAGGCGTTGCACCCAGCACATGAATCTGGTTGAGTTTGAAAATGCTAACGACTTGCGACAAATTGCCCGCCTGTTCCTGCATCGATTCGGACGCAGCCGCCGCTTCTTCCACCAGCGCCGCATTTTGCTGGGTCACCTGGTCCATCTGGCTGATCGCTTCATTGATGTGCTCGATGCCGGAAGTTTGCTCTTGGCTCGCCGCACTGATTTCGCCCATGATGTCGGTGACGCGCCGGATGCTGGCGACGATTTCTTCCATCGTCGCGCCCGCCTGGTCGACCAGCTTAGCGCCCTGGTCGACTTTCTCGACCGAGTCGCCGATCAGCGTCTTGATTTCCTTTGCGGCAGCGGCCGAACGTTGGGCCAGACTGCGCACTTCGGTGGCGACTACCGCAAAGCCGCGCCCTTGCTCGCCGGCGCGCGCCGCTTCGACCGCTGCATTGAGCGCGAGGATATTGGTCTGGAATGCGATGCCGTCGATGACGCCGATGATGTCGACGATTCTGCGGGACGAAGCATTGATCGAACCCATCGTATCGACTACTTGCGCGACTACTGCGCCTCCTTTGGCGGCCACTTCCGCTGCGGATGCCGCCAATTGATTGGCCTGGCGCGCATTGTCGGAATTCTGCTGCACCGCACTGGTCAATTTCCCCATTGAAGAAGCCGTTTCTTCGAGCGAGCTGGCTTGCTCTTCGGTGCGCGAAGACAGATCGAGATTGCCGGCAGCGATCTGGCTGGAAGCGGTGGCAATGGTGTCGGTGCCGCTGCGCACATCGCCGGCGATTTTCATCAGACTATCGTTCATATCCTTCAACGCTTGCATCAGCTGGCCGGTTTCATCCTGGGAGCGGACTTCGATTTTTTGTGTCAAATCGCCTGCAGCTACGCCGCGCGCAATTTTCACCGCTTGCTCCAGCGGCCGGGAAATGGCACGCACCAGCCAGAGACCGCTAAACGCGGCCAACAGCAAGCCAAACAAGACCCCGGCGATGCAGCTCGTGCGCACCATCTGATAGATCGATTGGGATCGCTCAAACTCTTTTTTGGCGATATCGGATTGCAGTTTGATCAGTGCATTGATGCCGGTTTCCACCGGCATGAACAACTGCGCTATCGGACCATTCAGAATTTCGGTTGCCAGCCGGGTATCGTGGGCGCGCAGGGCGGCGACTGCCGGCAACAATCCTTCGACGACCATTTTTTTGCGATCTTGTACAAACTGATCGGCAATTGTCTTTTCTTCCGGATTGCGCACGTTGACCACGTACTCACCCCACGCCTGGTTGATCGCCAGAATATTGGCATCCACTTGATCCATTTGCTTGCCAGATTCGGCCGGATTTGCGGTGACGGCCTTGGCAATGATCAACTGGTTGGAAGCGAGCAGTCGGACCACTTGATCAAGTTGCCCGGTAGAAACCAGTTGATCTGCATAGAGCGATTTCATCGCGTCATTGGCGAAACCAAGACTGATGATGCCGATCAGGGCGCCGACAACCAATTGGAAAGACAAAAAAGCGATCACGAAAATCAGGCGTGATTTGATAGTGAGATTTTTCAGCATACATGCCTTCTAAATGGAGTCAGGCACCGCTCGGGTGCGAAGGAAGGGCAAAAAATTTGTAGAAAAAGTACATTTTTTCAGCATCAGAGCGGTCCGGCGCAAAGACGTTGCATACCGGTTCATCCATGTTGGATTTTGACAATGATTACCAAATGACAACTATGCCAGAATGCTCTTTCAGTGTCACTTTTTATTTTAGAACAACAACGAATGCGCAATCGTCCGCCGCAGGCATCAAGAATGATCGGCCTTTACGAAGATAATTGAGGGTATAAGGAAAATACGGCAGTTACCGCACGAAATTCATGCGGCATCAGTAATACAGAGGGCGGTATAAATTTGCTGCAAAACCGGTCAGAGATATACCGCCGGCAACCGATTCAGCAAGGCTTAATCCGCTCGGCCGCGAATCCGGGGCGAAGAGGGGATTGGGCCTTTATCATTCTCCCCATTGATGCAGGCAGAGTTGCAGACAATGCGTTGCCTGCACACATATCTTTCTTTACCGAAAAGGCACACGCGCACAAGCGGGGGTGCGCTGCTTTTGCGGTAAGTAATCAGGCAGGGGGACGGCGATTGGCTTAAAACTTGTTCCATTCGTCACCGGCCTGCGCTGGCAGCGCGGCCATTTTTCGGGCTGACGGTGTTGTTGCGTTGCGTCCAACCTTGCTGTTGCCGCCCTTGCGCGCCATCGCGACCGGTGCGGCACCTGTTGATTGCACGAGCTGGAACACGCCCACCACCTGCAGCAGCTCGCCGGCCTGGTCTTGCAACGACGCGGCAGCAGCCGCCGCTTCTTCGACCAGCGCCGCATTTTGCTGCGTCACCTGGTCCATCTGGCCAATCGCCTGGTTCACTTGCTCGATGCCGGCGGTCTGCTCGCGGCTGGCCGCGCTGATTTCGCCCATGATGTCGGTGACGCGCCGGATGCTGGAAACGATTTCTTCCATCGTCGCGCCCGCCTGGTCGACCAGCTTTGCGCCCTGGTCGACTTTTTCGACCGAGTCGCCGATCAGCGTCTTGATTTCCTTCGCGGCGGAAGCCGAGCGCTGCGCGAGGTTGCGCACTTCGGTGGCGACTACCGCAAAACCCCTGCCCTGTTCGCCGGCGCGCGCTGCTTCGACTGCCGCATTCAATGCGAGGATATTGGTCTGGAATGCGATGCCGTCGATGACGCCGATGATGTCAACGATCTTGCGCGAAGAGTCGTTGATCGAGGCCATCGTATCGACTACTTGCGCAACCACTGCGCCGCCTTTTTCCGCCACCTGCGACGCCGACAGCGCCAGTGTGTTGGCTTGGTGCGCATTGTCGGCATTTTGCTTGACGGTCGACGTCAGTTGTTCCATCGAGGCGGCGGTTTCTTCGAGCGCGCTGGCTTGCTGTTCGGTGCGCGACGACAGGTCCATGTTGCCGGCGGCGATCTGGCCGGAGGCGGTGGCGATGGTATCGGTGCCGCTGCGCACCTGGCCGACCACGTGCGCCAGGCTGTCGCGCATGGATTTCATTGCATGCAGCATGCTGCTTTGATCGTCTGCCCGGATGTCGATCGATAGCGTCAGATCGCCGGCGGCAATCCGGTTCGCAATATCAACTGCATAGGCTGGCTCGCCGCCCAGCTGCATTTTGATGCTGCGCGTGATAATCATCGCCACTGCGATACCAAGCAACGTGGCGATAGCGCCCAGCATGGTCAGCAGCAGTTTCGAAGCGTGCGCCTGTTGCTTGGCTTGGGTAGCCGCTGTTGCGATCAAGTCCGTTTGATACGCGGAAAGTTTCTTGATGCTGACCACATAATCGGCGAGCGCCGGTTCAAGCTTGGTTTGCACCAGTTTGCGGGCATTTTCTTCGTTGCCGGCTTTTTCCTTGAAGATTTCTTCGCGTGCGGCAGTGTAAGTCTTGCGCCTGTCGCCGATTTGCGCAAGCAACGCTGTCTCTTCGGGACCTTTTTCGAAGGCTTCCAGCTTTTTCTGAATTTCGCTGATTACCGCACTGGTTTCCTTGATTTTGGCCTGGACCTGCTGCTGCCGTGCCGGATCATTGGATTCCGCCACCGCGATGGTGCGCGCGCCATTGAGGTTGGTGTTGGCGGCCCATTCCGAGAACAGACGCTCTTTTTGCATGTCATTGTCCACCATCGTGGTGAAGCTGCCGATGACACTTTGCAGTCGCCAGGAACCGATTCCGGCAATAAGTACAAGCAAGACAAGCACAATGGAAAAACCGATTGCAAGCCGCATACCGACCTTGATGTCTGCAATTCTCATGAAATCTCTTGCCCTTTAATGGAAATTTTTCAAATATATAGAATATAGGGAGTATGCCGAAAAACCCATACTGTTTCGCAATATTTTAATCGCATATTAATAATACAACGGCAAGTATTTGTTTTTTGCAAACTATTTGTTGCTGTACAGCGACGGCGCAGTGCGCCATAAAAATGGGCCTGCCGCACGTTGAGCAACGTGCGGCAGGCCCATCAAATGGTGCCCGCAAAGAATGTTAGCCGATTTATCCTGCGGCTGTATTTGCTTCTATATCCTTGCGGCAATCAATTTGCCCAACCTCGCGATGCCCTCACGGATGCGCTCGGGCGGCACGGTGACGAAACTCAAGCGCAAGGTGTTGGTTTCCGGCGTATTCGCATAAAACGGCGCGCCCGGCACGAATGCCACATGCTGTTCCAGCGCGGCTTCCAGCAGCTTCATGCTGTCGATGTGTTTGGGCAGCGTGACCCAGATGAACATGCCGCCTTCGGGCTTGGTCCACGTCACCGAAGACGGGAAATGCTCGGTCATCGCATCGAGCATCGCCTGACACTGGTTCGCATACAACGTGCGGATGGTCGGAATATGGCGGTCGAGAAAGCCATCTTTGATAACTTCATAGACCACCATTTGCGTCAATTGCGCGGTATGCAGATCGGCGGCCTGCTTGGCCAGTTCCAGCCGGCGCAGCAAAGGCAGCGGCGCCACAACATAACCGAGCCGGATGCCGGGTGTCAGCACCTTCGAAAACGAGCCCATGTAAATCACGCCGGTCGGATTCATCGCCACCATGGTCGGCGCCGGTTCTCCGCGATAGCTCAGTGCCCCGTAAGGATCGTCTTCGATCAGCGGCAAACCAAGTCGCGCGCAGGTTTCGACCAGTTCGATGCGGCGCTCGACCGACAGGCTGCGTCCGGTCGGATTCTGGAAATTCGGCAATGCATACAACAGGCGCGCGCCCTCTGCCACTGCGGCCACCGATTGCGGCACCAGGCCGGCATCATCGGTCGCGACCGAGACGAACTCCGGGCGATACACGGAAAAGGCTTGCAATGCGCCGAGATAGCTGGGAGTTTCGACCAGTACTTTGCTGCCTTCATCGATCAAAACCTTGCCTAGCAAATCGAGCGCCTGCTGCGAGCCCGACACCATCATCACTTGCTCAGGCAGGATTTTTGAACCGGCAGTCGAGAGCCGGTTGGCAATCCATTCCCGCAATGGGCCGTAACCATCGGTCGGCCCGTATTGCAGTGCGATTTTTCCTTGCTGCGACAGTACTTTATCGAATGCAGCACGCATTTCCTCTACCGGAAAGGTGGCAGGCGACGGCAGGCCGCCTGCGAAAGAAATGATTTCCGGACGTTGCGTGATTTTCAGGATTTCGCGGATAAACGAGCTTTCAAGCTGTTTGGCACGTTCTGCGAACTGCCACTGGATCGGGTGGGGATTTTCAATTTTCATTCTTGTCTTTCTGGATAGGTGGCAACTGCCACCGGGTCGAACCGGCTTGTGGCGGGCGCTCAGTGCGGCATTGGATAAATGCCGCCGCTGGTGAGTCGGACATGCGGCATTGCTTGTGACAGTTTAACGTTTATGCGGCTGCAGCACTTTCCGCAATTTCAGCGATCAATTCGATTTCAACGCAAGCACCCAGCGGGATTTGCGCCACGCCGAAAGCAGAACGCGCATGCTTACCCTGCGCGCCGAAAATCTCGCCAATCAGTTCGGACGCGCCATTGGTCACCAGATGCTGCTCGGTAAAATCAGGAGTGGAATTCACCAGGCTCATCACTTTCACAATCCGCTTGACGCGGTTCAAGTCGCCGCCGCAAGCCGCTTGCAGCGTTGCGATCAGATCGATGGCGACTGCGCGCGCGGCCAATGTGCCTTCTTCGGTCGAGATGTTCTTGCCCAATTGACCAACCCATACCTTGCCGTCCTTCTTGGCGATATGGCCGGACAAGAATACCGTGTTGCCGGTCTGCGCAAACATCACGTAGGCCGCCGCCGGTGCTGCAACTGCAGGCAGTTCGATCTGCAGCGCCTTGATTTTTTCGTAAAAAGACATAGTGCTCCTCGCTAAATTCTCTTATTAATGAATTGACTTTTGATCAACCTGGTGTCGCACAGAGAGACAAATTCATAATCGTCACTTCCGTGGATGGCGATGATTATCTCAAAAGCGGCCGACTTGCTGCGAAAAATTCCTGCTGCAGTGCGATGTACAGCCGGAGTGTCAACGCCGGATCGCCATCCGGCGTCCGATTGCAACTACCGCGATGATCACCACCGCGAACACGATATTGTCCAGTTGCAGCGGCTCGTCGAGCAGCACGGCAGCCCCCAGCAAAGTCATGAACGGTTGCAGCAATTGCACCTGCCCGACCCGCGCAATGCCGCCCAGCGCCAAGCCCTTGTACCAGAAAAAAAATCCGATGAACATTGAAAACAGCGACACATACGCGAAACCCAGCCATGCGCGCATCCCGGCTGCGGCAATCGCATCGCCGTGCGACCAGCCCAGCCACAGCACCACCGGCAACAGCAGCGGCGCCGACAACACCAGCGCCCAGCAAATCACCTGCCGACCGCCCATCGTCTGCGCCAGCCGCCCGCCTTCGGCATAACCCAGCGCCGCCAGTAAGACGGCGGCGAAAATCAACAGGTCTGCCAGATGAAACACGCCGCCGCCCTGGCGCAACGCAAAGCCGACCACGAGTGCGGAGCCGAGCAAGGCCAGCACCCAAAAGCCCAACGAGGGTCGTTCATGGCCGCGCAACGCGGCAAACAAGGCGGTCGCCAGCGGCAAAATGCCCACCAGCACCGCGCCGTGCGAAGCCGGCACCGTTTGCAGGGCGATCGAGGTAAATAGCGGAAAGCCAATGATGCAGCCGATCGAGACCACCGCCAGCGAGCCCAGCTGAGAGGCGCGCGGCAATGGCGCCTTGTTCCACCACAGCCATGCAGCAGCCAGTACGGCCGCCACCAGCGCCCGTCCTAATGCGACAAACACCGGGTCCAGCTACGCCACCGCCATGCGCGTAAACGGCAGGGTCAGGCTAAAGATCGCCACCCCGGCCAAGCCCAGCCACATGCCTGTCGATTCATCGCTGATGCGCTGCGCGTCAAGCCGGATCGTATTTTCCATTTTGTTCTTCTCCCATTGCATACGGTGTTACTGCCAGATCGCCAGCGCCGAATATACGGTCAGCAAAATCATCACTACGCAAAACGCGCGCTGCCATTTGGGCTGCGTCAAATAACGGCGCAGTGTCGCGCCGGTGCCGGCCCACACCACAATGCAAGGCAGATTGATCGCGCAAAATACCAGGCAGAATAAAGCGATCGCAAGCCATACCGGTTGCAGCGCCGGCAAAAATGCCGCGACGCCGGTGACTGCCATGACCCAGGCTTTCGGATTGGCGAACTGAAATAGCGAAGCACCCAAAAACGACATCGGCCTGGCATCGGCCGAAGTATTTTTCTGAAACGCAATCGAACGCAATTGCCACGCCAGATACAACAGGTATGCGGAACCCATCGCCTTGAGCATCAGATGCGCGGCCGGCACCGCCAGAATCAGGCTGCCGATACCGGCCGCGCACAGCAGCAACATCACGCCGAAGCCGAAGGTCACGCCCAGCATGTGCGGGATGGTGCGCCTGAAGCCGAACACGATGCCCGACGAAGTCAGCATGATGTTGTTCGGCCCCGGCGTGATCGACGATACGAAAGCAAACAGAGCGAGCGGAAATAATGGTTCCATGCATATTCCTTAGGTGGTCAGACCATCTTCAACGGATACGGATACGGATGCGAATGCCAGAGCGTCTGTGTCGGTTTGTGGCGATGGCAGGAAATCGACGCGGCTAAACTCCTTGTCCGCCTCGATCACCACATGCCGAGCCGGGCCCAGCAGCAAGCTGTCGCCGCCGAAAAGCCAGTGATCGTCAAAATCATCGTTCATCGTGACCCAGACGCGGCCGCAATCGACACGCATCAACTGTGCGTTCTCGCTGGTCACGGAAATCACCTGTCCCGGCAACAAAACCAGGGAATCATTGGCAACGATATTTTTCATGCTGACTCCTTGAATGCGTTTGATGTATGCTATTCGACAAAACCAATACAGTACCAATACAATTTCCCAGATAAATTGGAGACTGTACTGGTCATGAGACCAATACAAAGGAAGCCGCGATGGATAGCCTCCCACAGATCACCCGGGAATCGGGCACTTCGCTGGTGGAGCAAATCGTGCGCTCGGTCGAAGCGCGCATTGATGACAAGCTGCTGCGCACCGGTGCGCGCATGCCGTCGATCCGCCAGTTCGCCGACACCAGCGCAGTGTCGCGCTTTACCGTGGTCGATGCCTATGACCGGCTGGTGGCCAACGGGTATCTCGAATCGCGCCGCGGCTCCGGTTTTTATGTGCGGGATCGGGCGCCGCTGCGAGCGGCGGTAGATCCGAACCATCCAACCAGTAGCGCGCCGCCGCAATTCGACGTGGCTTGGCTGGTACGCAGCATGTTTCGTCCGACTGCGCCGCAGAAAATGCCCGGCATCGGGCTGCTGCCGCATGATTTTCTGGACGGCGGATTAATCGCCAACGGCTTGCGCGCGATCAGCCGCCAGAGCCAGAATCTGCTGCTCCATTACGGCACGCCACAAGGGTTTTTGCCGCTGCGCCAGCAATTGCAGCTGAAACTGGCCGGACTGGAAATTGCCGCCACGCCGGAACAGATCATCACCACCTCTGGCGTCACGCAGGCGCTGGACTTGATCGCGCGCCAGTTTTCGCAGCCCGGCGACACCATTTTCGTCGACGATCCGGCCTGGTTCCTGATGTTCGGCTCGTTCGCGATGCAGGGCGCCAAGGTAATCGGCATCCCGCGCCTGTCGGACGGCCCGGACATCGCCAAGCTGGCCGAACTGGCCGCGCTGCACAAGCCCAAGCTGTACGTGATCAATTCGGTGCTGCACAATCCGACCTCGACTTCGCTCTCCAGCGCGAAGGCATTCCAGGTGCTGAAGCTGGCCGAACAATTTGACTTCATCATCGTGGAAGACGACATCTATTGCGACATGCACCCCGGCAGCAACGTGCAGCCGGCGACCCGCATCGCATCGCTCGATCAGCTGAACGGGGTGATTTACCTCGGCGGTTTTTCCAAAACGCTGGCGGCCAATCTGCGGGTCGGCTTCATCGCCACTTCGCGCGAGCGGGCCCAGCAATTGTCGGACCGCAAGATGCTGTCCGCGCTGACCACCAGCGAAATCGGCGAACGCGTGGTCTACAAAATTTTGTCCGAAGGCCATTACCGCAAGCATGCCGACCGCTTGCGCAGCCGGCTTGACGCAGTGCGCGATCACAGCATCAAGTGGCTCGAGAGTATCGGCATGACGATCGACATCAGCGCCCCGGCCGGCATGTTCGTCTGGGCCGATACCGGATGCGACACCAACGTGCTGGCGGAAAAGGCGCTGAACGAAGGCATCTTGCTCGCTCCCGGCTGCCTG
>Ga0366796_1018_pt1 | contig 29518 bp, 33 predicted proteins | sample BONcelN113001D13_FD_207047 | JGI IMG/M metagenome (GOLD analysis project Ga0366796, IMG submission 207047) | Enriched cells from coal bed in the Powder River Basin, Montana, United States - BONCAT cells N11 rep3 HSBNCT.N11.300.1.D13 ... | reverse complement strand
CTTGCGTGACTCACTGAAATCTTTCCGCACGACCGGCGCAAAAGCATTGCGCTGTTTCCGGTTTGCGCGCACTTCATCCTGCTCATCCTGTTATTAGGAAAACATCATGGCTGTACTCGTCATTGCTGAACACGACAACGCTTCCTTAAAGGGAAGCACGCTTCACACCGTCACCGCCGCTGCCGCTTGCGGCAGCGATCTGCATATCCTGGTGGCCGGCCACAATTGCGCCGCTGCCGCTCAAGCCGCAGCGCAGGTTGCCGGCGTGGCCAAGGTATTGGTAGCCGACGCCGCCGCCTTTGCCGACGGCCTGGCCGAAAACGTGGCTGAACAAGTGCTGGCGATTGCCGGCGGCTATTCCCATATTCTTGCGCCTGCCACTGCCTACGGCAAGAACATCCTGCCGCGCGTGGCAGCCAAGCTCGACGTTGCGCAGATCTCCGAAATCACCCGGGTCGACGCGCCAGACACCTTCGAGCGCCCGATTTACGCGGGCAACGCGATCGCTTACGTGCAGTCGAGCGATGCGATCAAGGTCATCACCGTGCGTTCCACAGGCTTCGATGCCGCAGCCGCAGGCGGTTCCGCTGCGATTGAAAACATTGCAGCAGTGGCCGACTCAGGCAAATCCGCCTTTGTCGGACGCGAAGTCGCGAAATCGGACCGTCCTGAACTGACCGCCGCCAAAGTCATCGTCTCCGGCGGGCGCGGCATGGGCTCCGGCGAGAACTTCAAGATTCTGGAGCCGCTGGCCGACCGGCTCGGCGCCGCGATGGGTGCATCGCGTGCGGCAGTCGATGCCGGCTACGTGCCCAACGACTGGCAAGTGGGCCAGACCGGCAAGATCGTCGCACCGCAGCTGTACATCGCGGTCGGCATCTCCGGCGCGATCCAGCATCTGGCCGGGATGAAGGACAGCAAGGTCATCGTTGCGATCAACAAGGACCCGGAAGCGCCGATTTTCTCGGTGGCGGACTATGGCATCGTCGGCGACCTGTTCGACGTGGTGCCGCAACTGGTGACCGAGCTGGGGTAAGCAATACTCAGCAATCCCAAGCAGCGCTTGTACCATTGAGTGATAAAGGCGACAAGGCGTATTGCCTTTGTCGCCGGATTGACAGGCAGGCGCCTGTCAATCCGCAATAATGACCGGGTCTGTTAGCAATGGGTTCTTTACCGAGTCTATTGCTAAGAGGCCTATATTTTTGTCCATATACTGGAGTCAGATGATGAGTTATGTTGCCCCTTTGAAAGATATGCTGTTTGCGATGAATGAACTCGCTGGTTTGGCTGCCGTAAATGCCTTGCCGGGATGCGAGGACGCGACGCCGGAAACCGTTGAGGCGGTGCTGGAAGAAAATGCCAAATTCTGTAGCGAAGTTGTTGCGCCGCTGAACTGGGCCGGCGACCAGACGCCGAGTTATTGGCACGATGGCGAGGTCACGACCACCAAAGGTTTCAAGGAAGCGTTCAAGGCCTACGGTGAAGCCGGCTGGCAAGGCGTGCAGCATCCGGCCGAATTCGGCGGCCAGGGCCTGCCGAAACTGGTGGCAACACCGTGCATCGAAATGCTTAATTCGGCCAATCTGTCGTTTGCACTCTGTCCGCTACTGACCGATGGCGCGATCGAAGCGCTGATGACGGCCGGCACCGATGAACAAAAAGCGATTTACCTGGAAAATCTGATTTCCGGTAAATGGACCGGCACCATGAACCTGACCGAGCCGCAAGCCGGCTCCGATCTGGCAGCAGTGCGCACCCGCGCCGTACCGCAGGGCGACGGTACCTACAAGGTATTCGGCACCAAGATTTTCATCACCTACGGCGAGCACGACATGGCCGAGAATATCGTTCATCTGGTGCTGGCCCGCACGCCTGATGCGCCGGAAGGCGTAAAAGGCATTTCGCTGTTCGTCGTGCCGAAGTTTCTGGTCAACGCCGACGGCTCGCTCGGTGCGCGCAACGATGCGCATTGCGTATCGATCGAACACAAGCTCGGCATCAAGGCCAGCCCGACCGCTGTATTTTTATTTGTTTAGGAGTGCTGCGAGATCGTCACGCTGGTCGGGGAAGAAAACCGCGGCCTCGAGTACATGTTCATCATGATGAACGCAGCCCGATTCGCGGTCGGTATGCAGGGCGTCGCGGTAGCCGAGCGCGCTTACCAGAAAGCGGTGCAGTTCGCCCGTGATCGCGTGCAGTCGCGCGACTTGGCCGGTTCCGCCGGACCGGTGGCGATCATCCATCATCCCGACGTGCGCCGCATGCTGATGTCGATGCGCGCCCAGATCGAAGCATCCCGTGCACTGGCATATGTTGCCGCTGCAGCCTCCGATGCCGCGCATCACCATACGGATGACGCGACACGCAAAACGAATCAGACTTTTTATGAATATCTGGTGCCGATCGTCAAAGGTTGGTCGACCGAGATGTCGATCGATGTGACCTCGACCGGCGTGCAAGTACATGGCGGAATGGGTTTCATCGAGGAAACTGGTGCCGCGCAGCATTATCGGGATGCCAGAATCCTGACCATTTACGAAGGCACTACCGCGATCCAGGCCAACGATCTGGTCGGCCGCAAGACGGTGCGCGATGGCGGCGCGACCGCCAAAGCGATCATTGCTCAGGTGCGCGAGACTGAAACTGCGTTGATGCAGCAGGGATCAGCCGATCTGGCCGCAATCGCGGTGCAACTGGCGGCCGGGGCAGCCGCACTGGAAGAAGTCGTCACTTACGTCGCCGGTAACATGAAGTCCGACATCAAGGCGGTATTCGCCGGTTCGGTGCCGTACCTGAAGCTGGCCGGTATCGTACTGGGCGGCTGGCAAATGGCACGGGCGGCATTGATTGCAGAGCAAAAGCTGCAGGCAGGCGAGGGCGATGCCAAGTTTTACCGGGCCAAAATCGGCACTGCGCGTTTCTTCGCCGATCACATCTTGTCGCAGGCAAGCGGCTATCGTACTGCGATTGTTGCGGGTAGCGCGGGGGTAATGGCGTTGAGCGAAGATCAGTTCTGAAGCAGTTATTCATTCAGCTGATGTTGTGCGTGTTATGTACTGGCACCAGTAAATGCGCATCCGCAATGAAAATATGCGGTAAATGCCATAAAAATGGCAATACTCCTTATTTTTTGAAGTGCGCTAAGATCTGATTACTATTTTTATGTTTTTGATCGGAAGAAGCGCAGTACCGGCAATGTGATTGACTTCTTTTGTTCCAAAGGGCAGCCGCGAGGTTGCCCTTTTTGCTGATAACTGTCCCTCTTGATCGGGCTTTAATATTTGTGATTTTATGTCTGGCAGCGCCTTGTATGGGGACAGCTCCGTGTCTATAAATAAGTATGCGTTGCCCTCATACGCACGGTTGAGCCGCGCTGGCGCCGCTTGAATGTGGCGCCCGAGGTTGAATCATTTACTGGATGCGGAGGTTGATATGTCTCGAAAATACATTGATTGCCGGGAATTCCCCAGCGAAATGAACTGCACGGTAGCAATTTGTGCCGATACTGACAAAGAGTTGCTGGATGCCGCCGTGCAACATGCGGTTGCGATACACCAGCATCAGGATTCGCCGGAATTGCGCGCGCAGCTCCAGCAATTGTTCAGGGAAGGAACGCCACCGATTGAAGGCCGTCCCAGCCAAGAAATCTGATTGTAATTGCCTGTATCAGGTTTGTCCGTACCTGCGCACGCCCAAATCGTCCGCTGCAATTGCTGGCGTCTTGTTTGACATCAGATCCGCCAATAATTGCCCGGAGCCGCACGACATGGTCCAACCCAAAGTGCCGTGGCCCGTGTTGAGCCACAGGCCCGGAAGGGCGGTTGGGCCAACAATAGGCGTGCCGTCCGGTGTCATCGGCCGCAAGCCGGTCCAAAAACTGGCTTGTCTGACGTCGCCGCCGTGCGGGAACAAATCTGTCACGACATGCTCCAGAGTTTCGCGCCGGCTATCATGCAGATCCATGTCATAGCCGACCAGATTGGCCATGCCGCCGACGCGAATGCGGTCGTTGAAGCGCGTCACTGCAACCTTGTAGGTTTCATCCAGAATGGTCGACACCGGCGCTGCTGCTGAATCGATGATCGGGACTGTGATCGAGTACCCTTTGACCGGATAGACCGGAATATCGATCATGCCGCGCAACAGCGCTGTGGAAAAACTGCCGAGTGCCACCACGGTTGCATCTGCTTCCAGGGTTTCGCCGGCCGAGCGCACACCCTTAACTCGGCCCCCTTCGATCACCAGACTGTCGATGCTGCGGTTAAACAAAAACTTTACCCCGGCAGCTTGTGCCAACGTGGCGAGCTTGGTGGTGAAGAGCTGGCAATCGCCGGTCTCGTCGTTGGGCAGACGCAGTCCACCGCTCAATTTGCCCTTTACCTGCTCCAGCGCAGGCTCGGCGCGGCTGAGTTCGTTTCTGGTAAGCACCTCGAACGGCACGCCCATTTCCTGCAGCACCGCAATATCCTTGGCGGTGTCATCCATTTGTTTTTGGGTACGGAATACTTGCAGCGTGCCTTGCTGGCGTCCTTCGTAATCGATGCCGGCGTCAGACCTGATTGCCTTGAAGCAATCGCGGCTATATTCCGCCAGGCGCACCATGCGGGCTTTATTGACCGCATAGCGTTTTTCAGTGCAGTTGGCCAGCATCTGGGTCAGCCATTGCAACTGAAATAGAGTGCCGTCCGGTTTGAGCGATAACGGCGGATGCTTTTGCAGCAGCCATTTGATCGCTTTCGCGGGTACGCCAGGACCGGCCCATGGCGATGCGTAGCCTGGGGAAATTTGTCCGGCGTTGCCGAAGCTGGTTTCCAGTGCGGCTTCGGGCTGACGCTCGATGACGGTCACGTCATGCCCTGCGCGTGCCAGATACCACGCGCTTGTGACGCCGACTACACCCGCTCCAAGAACCAGAATACGCATCAGAATCTCCTGAAAATATGCACATATATTATTAAGTATCACTATAGTAGTGATTACAATCTAGTAAATGTTCATGTATTTTGCGGTTTTAAAGGAAAAAATTATGCGCATGCAACGACAGCCTGTTCGCACTCTGGATAAGCTGGATCGCAAGATATTGATGCTCTTGCAGCAGGATGGCCGCATGGCGATGACGGAATTGGCCGATATGGTCGGCCTGACCATTACGCCCTGTATCGAACGTGTTAAGCGCATGGAGCGTGATGGCATCATTGCCGGTTATTACGCGCGCATAAATCCCCAGGCGCTGGACGCGGGTTTATTGGTATTCGTCGAAATCACGCTGTCGGCCAAATCCGGCCGCACATTTGATGATTTTCGGCGTGAAGTAGTGCGGATTCCCCAAGTGCTGGAATGCCATCTCGTATCGGGCGACTTCGATTACATCATCAAGGCCCGGATCAAGGAGATCAGTCAGTATCGCAAGTTGCTGGGCGATATCCTGTTGCAGTTACCGGGTGTGACGCAGTCCAAGAGTTTTGTTGTAATGGAAGAGGTGAAGGAAGCATTGACCTTGCCGACGGACGCATGATTTCCGGTTTTACATCATCCGAAAGCGCCGCCCGTCAGAAACAGATCCGCGAGGCGCGCCATTGCCGCAATCAATGCAGTCGCTCCGGTACCGACAGTCAGTACCAGCAATACCGCCAACGGCCAGTCGGACATGGATTTGCGTCCGGAATCGCGATTGAAGCGCGCATCCCAGGCATCATCCGACGTGATGCCAATTGTCAGCGATTCGATGCAGCCGGTCAATACAGACAGCACGAACGGGCTGCCAGTAAACATTAAAGGTTGGTCGGGCGCTACCAGAGCGAACAGGACCGAAACAGGCAGGCTGGCAAAATGTACCCACGCCCATTTGTCTTGCCAGCCGTGCAGATATACCCGATGCAAGCCCAAGCCGCCCAGAAACGTGGCTAAAAAAGTGGCAATGGTTTTGTTTTTGTGCGGAGTTGGCATGGTTTAATCAATTTAATTGAGTAATGCAGGGGGGGTATATCCTAAAACATATGCTTTCCCGCATATATTTTCTTCGCTGTTCTAAATGCACCGTAGAGTATAAAGTATAGTGAAAGACTTTGCGTAATTTTAGGCATGGAGTGTGAGTCCTGCGTGTCCGAATCCATTATTTCAACCGATGTTGGAAAGCCGTGAATAATATGAACATCAAGGCTTGCAAACGGTTTTAACGCGGCTGGCAACCGGCGAATGCAGGGATTATGTTTCTTGTTGCAGTTGGGATGGTAGTTGGTCTATAATCTAGGGCTTTTTCCGCATTCGAACACTTTTTTGGAAATAAATATGGTCGTCATTCGTTTAGCTCGTGGAGGCGCAAAAAAGCGTCCTTTCTTCAATATCGTGGCAACTGATTCGCGCAATCGTCGCGACGGTCGTTTCATCGAACGTATCGGTTTTTATAACCCGATGGCTACAGGCGGCGAAGAGTCTGTTCGCATTGTGCAAGACCGTTTGGTCTACTGGCAAGGTGTTGGCGCACAAATGTCGCCTACAGTAGCTCGCCTGGTTCAGGCTGGCAAAAAAGCAACTGCTTAAACTTGTCGCTTAAAATTGCAGCAGGGGTGAAAATCCCTGTCGATTTGGTGCTGGTAGGCTATGTGTCGGGTGCTTATGGAATTCACGGTTGGGTTCGTATCAAGCCGTATTCCCCTGATGCAGATGCGCTGCTGGGCACAAAAACCTGGTGGCTTGATCGGCCTGAGATGCACGATGTCGATGTAATGCAAGCAAAATTGCATGGCGACGACGTTGTGGCGCAGCTGGTTGGGGTTTCTGGCCGCGACGCGGCAGAGGCGCTAAAAGGCACTGCGATTCAAATTCCCCGCAGTCATTTTCCTGCTTTGGATAATGATGAATTTTACTGGGTCGATTTGATCGGCTTGGACGTCAATGATCTGGAAGGCATGCGTTTGGGTGTGGTCCACGATTTGATGAGTAACGGTGCCCATCCGATTTTGCGTGTTGCAGTCGAAGATTCTCAGGTCAAGGATGCGGTGTCGCGCGAGTTGCTGATTCCTTTTGTCGAGCAATTCGTTAAGGCGGTTGATCTGCAAGCGCGGAAAATCACAGTCGACTGGGGTTTGGATTATTAAATAATACCCTTCGGGTATGTTTTTGATCTGGCCGCCATCATTGTCGGGATAAGGAGACGAGATGCAATTTGATGTCGTCACGCTATTTCCCGAAATGTTTGTCGCGCTGACGCAATCTGGAATTACACGGCGTGCATTTGAACAAAAAAAATGTGAATTGACGCTGTGGAATCCGCGTCAATTCACGTCGGACAAACACCGTACCGTAGACGACCGGCCTTATGGCGGCGGACCGGGTATGGTGATGCTGGCGCAGCCTTTGGATGCTGCAATTAGTGCGGCAAAGCAACATCATGCCGAACTAAAACTGCCTGTTCCCAAGGTTGTGTATTTGTCGCCCCAAGGTAAAACTCTGACTCACCGGCATGTGATGGATTTGACCAGGCAGTCTGGTTTGATATTATTGTGCGGGCGTTACGAAGCGGTTGATCAGCGGTTGCTCGATGCTTGCGTGGATGAGGAAATCAGTCTCGGAGATTTTGTTTTATCCGGTGGCGAGCTGCCTGCGATGGCTTTGATGGATGCGGTCATCCGTCAATTGCCTGGAGTATTGCACACCGATGCATCGGCGGTTGAGGATAGTTTTTTCAACGGTTTGCTGGATTGTCCGCATTACACAAGGCCGGAGTCGTATCATGATGTGCTGGTGCCTCCGGTATTATTAGGCGGAAACCATGCTGATATACAGAAATGGCGACGCCAGCAGGCACTAAAGGCAACTCTCCAGAAACGTCCTGATCTTCTCGCACAAGCACGCGAGCAAGGGTTGCTGACGGTTGCAGATGAAAATTTTTTAAAATATTTGTAGTTGGTAGTAAAGAGCGGTTCGAACCATTTGGTTTCCCGCATGTTTAATCCCATCCTCTACTGGGCAATGGTAGCCAAACCGGATGCGCCAGCAAGATGGCATATGGAGCTGAAAATGAATTTGATTCAACAACTTGAGCAAGAAGAAATTGCTCGTTTGGCCAAGAATATCCCTGATTTTGCGCCAGGCGATACCGTCATTGTCAATGTGAACGTTGTAGAAGGCACACGCAAGCGTGCACAGGCTTATGAAGGCGTAGTTATTTCTCGTCGCAACCGCGGCTTGAATTCGAACTTCATTGTGCGCAAGATTTCTTCAGGCGAAGGCGTCGAGCGTACATTCCAATTGTATTCTCCGCTCATCGCTTCAATTGAAGTCAAGCGTCGTGGCGATGTGCGTCGCGCCAAACTATACTATCTGCGTGAGCGTTCGGGTAAATCTGCGCGTATTAAAGAAAAATTGCCAAATCGTCGTGCGGTGGCAAAGCAATCCGCATAACATCGGGATATGCATATTGCATGATAAAAAGGCGCCTGATGGCGCCTTTTTTGCTATTGTTTGTTGTTCTTTGTCGGAACCGAGGTGAATTTTGTCGAAGCTGGTTTTTGATCCGCAAATCGCACCGGTGGCGTCGATTGCAGGTGAACTGGCAGTGCCATCAGAGCATTTGGTGACGCAGTGGCTGCGGGAGCGTTTTGCCCGCCCGCCGCACTGGCAGCCTGAAGTTATGCACGAACACGATCCGCAGTTGCAGCGCTTGCCGCTACGCCCAGCATCGGTTCTGATTCCTCTGGTGGCCAGAGAGGACGGGATGACTTTGCTTCTTACTCAGCGCACTGCGCATCTACATGATCACGCCGGACAGATCAGTTTTCCTGGGGGGCGTGCCGAGAAAATCGACGCTTCTGCCATTGAAACTGCGTTGCGAGAAACCGAAGAGGAAATCGGCATCCATCGCAGCCATCTCGATGTGCTTGGCACCTTGCCGCATTACTGCACCGTTACCGGTTATCTTGTCACACCGGTGGTCTCTATCGTGACGCCTCCGTTCGATTTGAAAGCTGACCCATTTGAGGTCGCAGAAATTTTCGAAGTTCCTCTCTCGTTTTTGATGGATGGGATGCATCACCAGCGCCGCACCGCCGAATTTCCATTAGGGTTAGGCCGCCGCACATTCTACGCGATGCCTTATGAACGATTTTTCATTTGGGGCGCGACTGCAGGGATGTTGCGTAACCTCTTTCATTTTCTGAGGGCATGAAATTTTGTTGCTTAAAGCTATAACCATGAAAGAGAAATGCATGCTGATGATTCCGAAGCTCAGAAGGCGATGCTTTTCCTGTAATTAACGCTCATCTAGTTCCCTGATCTTATAAAGCTGTTTGATTCTATGGATACGCTAGGTTAAGGTAGAGCTTCACTGATTTTTAAGATGTCCCCATGACTTTTCTTTCGATACTTTGCGCTTTGCTGATTGAGCAACTCAAGCCATTACGCGCGGATAATCCGATTTATACTGAAATTAAAGCGCTGGCAATCCGTATGGAAAGCTGGTTTGATGCCGGTCAAGCGCATCATGGGCGCAGAGGCTGGATTTTAATGATGTTGGCGCTGATGGTGCCGACCCTATTGATATACTGGTTGTGCTTTAAGATCAGCCCAATTGCTGCTTTTGCCTGGAATGTATGCGTCGTATATTTGACGCTCGGTTTCAGGCATTACAGTCATTTTTTCACATCAATTCAATTAGCGCTGAATGCCGGAGACGTAGTGACTGCGCGTCATTTGCTCGCAGAGTGGACCCGGGAAGATACTGTCGGCATGGAAGTGGCTGAAATATCGAGGATCGCAGTCGAAAAAGCATTGATTTCTACGCACCGAAACGTATTTGGCGTTTTCTTCTGGTTCTTGATGCCGTTGGGGCCCACCGGTGCAGTCATGTATCGTGTTGCCGAATATTTGGCACGCGCGTGGAACGATCCCACACGCCCGAATAGCGCATCGTTTGGTCAATTTTCAGCCCGTGCTTTTTATATCATCGATTGGATCCCGGTGCGGCTGACGGCAGTGGCATTTGCGATAGTAGGTAATTTTGAAGATGCTATTTATGCTTGGCGCAATTTTGCAGGCAACTGGAAGGATGAAGCGATTGGCATCATTCTTTCGGCTGGCGGTGGCGCGATGGGCTTCCGGCTTGGTACACCTTTAGAAAATGCAACCGACATTTTGCCGGCCGATGCCTCCATAGTGGACTCGATAGCCGCCGAGGCTGACAGTGTGCCGGGAGATGAGCCATCAATACGGGCGCTGCAAAGTACCGTGGGATTAGTGTGGCGCGCGCTTTTGCTATGGATGTTGCTCCTCTTGATGTTGTCAATCGCGGTTTGGCTGGGCTAATTCAAGAATGCATTATTAACTGCTGGTAATTTCATATTGCGGTCTGTTTTTCGTGTGCGGGTCTTCTATAAGATATAATACGCAAGAATGCTGAAGGCTTGGTGTCGCACAACGGCAGCAAGCAAACTTGGATGGCAGATACTATAGAAATTAGCTGCAAACATGGCTCATAAAGATATAACTCCAATCATTAAAGAGTTTTTCATACTCGGTGTCACCAGTAGCGGAAAACAGTTTCGTCCAAGCGATTGGTCAGAGCGTCTATGTGGAGCTATGTCCTGCTTTCGACAGGATGGCGGAAGGAATGCCCATCTTCAGTATTCTCCGTATGTCCGTCCGATTCTGCTCAACGGCATCCGTTCGGTAGTGGTAAACGAAGAATTACGGCAAATTGAACCGTTGGCATATCATTTCGTTGTTGATTTTGCGAAAGATAATGATTTACAGGTAGTGGATGCCTGTTTACTTCCCGAGCCCGACGAGAAAAAAAGTTGAGATTTGCCTTCGGCATCAGACTTTTAATTTTGTTGGATTGCGCCGTATATAAATCAATTTTCCATTTTTATCTGGTTCAAGACTCCCTTTCTTACGGTGTCCACCCTGCCTGTAGCGCGTGTAATTTCAATCCCCAATCTCATCTATTGCCATTTCAAGGGTAGGTCTTGGCACATCTTGTTTCTGATGTCGTGAAATTATTCATTTAGAAGCAAAGGGAGCTGGCCTGAATTTTTTCGAGTGGTGCGTATCTGGAAAAATACTGTGGCACAGAGTATGAAAAAGGAGAGCCTCGGCTCTCCTTTTTCACTTCCGGAATTGCGCTGTTTTGAAATGAGCGCAGCCCTTCGGATTAGTTGCGTGTTTCAACTTGTGACAATGGTTCTATTGATAATGGCGGTAATGGTTTCCGCTCACGATGCAATGCTGCAGGAGGAGCGATTTTTGTGGCAGCCTCTTGCGCTGCACGTAATTTCTCCGGGTCTGTCGTGGCTTGTGTCAGTCCCGCTGCGACAAGCGCTTGTTGCAAGTCGACTGAAGGATTTGATGGAGAAACCACGGGGACTGTAACTGATGAAGCGGGTGTTGCCGTTGCCTCAGTTGCACCAATGGTTGTAACTGGCGTAGTTGCCTGTTCTTCTTTGACCGAAGCGATGATTTCAACCGGGGCGGCTTCAGCAGGAGCGACTACTTCGTTTGGAGCAACGGCTTCAGCGGGAGTCGCTACTTCGGTTGGAGCGATGATTTCAATCGGAGCAATCACTTCGATGGTCTCAGCTACTTCAATCGGCTTAGCAGGTTGAGTTAATGGCATTTCTGTAGAGACAATCTCGGCAGGCTCTGGAACTATAGTGACCAGTTGAGCAACTTCCGGGGCTTTCTCGATCAATGCAGTTGCCGTGACATCTGCGGCTAGTTCGGCCGGCGTTACTGCTGGTACCACTATTGCCGCTGCGTCAGATACAACCGGTGTCGATTGAATCATCGTGGCCCAAGTCGATTCAACTGTTGCTTCAGTTGCCTCGTTTGTCTCAGCAGTAACACCGATATCGCTTGATTCTGATTGGTCGCCGGACTCGCGATCACGACGATTGCGGTTACGGCCTCCACGACGGCGACGACGGCGCGGTTCATCACCCTGCTCATTGGTTTCTGTGCCTGTTAGTGCGGTATCTTCTGCAGCGGATTCGTTTTCACCCATAGTTTCTGGCAAAGCTATCGGAGTTGCAGCAATATTGGCGCTAGCAGCCAATGGTGGTGATGCTATCAGCGAGGTTTCGTCAATTTTCGGTTCTTCGCCAATAAATTCCTTGCTTTCGTCCCGGCTGCGTTGCTGCCGTTCGCTGCTATTGCGCCCCCGACGGTTTTCATTTTCTTCTCCTGCTTCCCGGGGCGGTTTAGGTTGACGTGGAGGACGTGGGGGGCGCACTTCGCTTGTCTCACCAGTGCCAGGTTTGACATTGTCTTCACGGACATCAAGCCGTACAGCATCGCGTTCTTCGCGATTGCCGCGATCTTTGTTATTACGACCGCTGCGGCTGCGTGGGTTGCGGCTGCTGCGTTCACGGTTTGGTTGTGATTTCTCTTCGGTGACAACGACCGGAGTTGCAACGGCAGCGAGAGGCTTCTTGCCAAACAGCAAATCCATGAATTTGCTGAAAAAACCTTCTTTGGCAGGCTGTTTCGCTGCGTTATCAGAAGTGCTCGTCAAAGGTACTGCTGCCGGCGTGCGGTCCACTAGGGGGGCGGGTTGCGATGGCGTAATACCTTTGACCACAGCTTCCTGACGCGGCTTCACTTCCTCTTTCTGGCGTTTGTCATAGCTGATGTCGGTTTCTGCTTTTTCCGCCATCGTATAACTGGCTTGACTGTCTTCAAGGCGCGGGTCGTCGTGCTTGATACGCTCAAGTTTGTAATGCGGCGTTTCAAGATGCTTGTTCGGGATCAGAATTACGGTAACGCGGTGGCGAGTTTCGATCTTCAGGATTTCGCCGCGTTTTTCATTGAGCAAGAAAGCTGCCACATCGACCGGTGCTTGCACATGGATGGCGGCTGAGTGCTCTTTCATCGCCTCTTCCTGGATAATACGCAGAACTTGCAGGGCCGAAGATTCTGTGTCGCGGATATGGCCGGTGCCATTGCAGCGCGGGCAAGTTACATGACTGCCTTCCGACAATGACGGTCGCAGACGTTGGCGCGACAGTTCCATCAAACCGAAGCGAGAAATTTTGCCCATCTGGACACGAGCACGATCATAGTGCAATGCGTCTTTCAAACGGGTTTCAACTTCACGCTGATTTTTTGCGTTCTCCATGTCGATGAAGTCGATCACGATCAAGCCGCCGAGGTCGCGAAGGCGCAATTGGCGTGCTACTTCTTCGGCCGCTTCACAGTTTGTATTGAATGCTGTGGTCTCGATGTCCGATCCACGTGTTGCGCGTGCGGAGTTTACATCGACAGATACCAGTGCTTCGGTATGGTCAATCACAATCGCGCCGCCCGATGGTAATGGTACGGTGCGTGAATATGCGGTTTCGATCTGATGCTCGATCTGGAAACGCGAAAACAGCGGCACGTCGTCGCTGTAGCGCTTGACGCGATGCACCATATCGGGCATTACATGGCTCATGAACTGATGTGCCTGTTCATAAATGCCATCGGTATCGATCAGGATCTCTCCAATATCCGGCTGGAAATAATCCCGGATCGCACGAATAACAAGAGATGATTCCTGATAAATCAAAAAGGCACCGGGTGCTGACTTGCCCGCACCTTCAATCGCGCGCCAGAGTTGCATCAGATAATTTAAATCCCATTGCAATTCGTCTACGTTGCGGCCAATTCCTGCGGTACGGGCAATGACAGACATGCCACTTGGCAAATCCAACTTGTCCATGGTTTCGCGTAACTCTTGGCGATCTTCACCTTCGACACGACGTGAAACGCCGCCGCCGCGGGGATTGTTAGGCATCAGAACCAGATAGCGGCCCGCAAGTGATACAAAGGTAGTGAGCGCGGCACCTTTGTTGCCACGCTCCTCTTTCTCTACCTGAACCATGATTTCCTGGCCTTCACGCAAGGCATCCTTGATCGAGGTATTGCGGACATCGACGCCATCCTTGAAGTAGCCGCGCGCTACTTCCTTAAAGGGAAGAAAGCCGTGACGTTCTTCGCCATAATTTACAAAACAGGCTTCCAGCGAGGGTTCGATGCGAGTGATGACACCTTTATAGATGTTCGACTTGCGCTGTTCGCGCCCGGTAGTTTCAATATCGATATCGATGAGTTTTTGCCCATCGACAATTGCAACACGCAATTCTTCTTGTTGCGTGGCATTAAACAACATGCGTTTCATGTATATGCTCCGTGGCCAAAGGCCATCTTAAATGCTGCCTGATCTATTGACAGGCAGCAAACGTATAGGGATGCACGCAAAACGATGGTTTGGGGGGAGGGAATTGCCTTATTTTGAAGAAGACGACGGGCCATAGGCGCCGAGTTCATCATAGGGCGCGGATGGAGTCAATCTGTTTGCCGAGTGCGCACATCGTCAGCAGTGCGTCTGTGGTCGAATCGTTCGATCCAGATGCGTGGCGGTGAGCAGTTAAAATGAGCTAAACAAATCATGGGTTTAGCGAAAGCGGCAATAGTAATCAACCACATCAACCAGCAAGCCTTCTTTTTATGTTTAGTATGAAGGATGACTTGCCAGCAACATATCCTTGTAATCCAAACAATCTTTTCCAACATCCTTTGCGTTATCCGATTACAACAACGGTGCAACCTTGACTCGCACAGGATGATGCGTACACATCTTTTCCACCGAATTTGCAAATTGGCGAGGCCAGTGGAGACGCCCCTGTGTAGAATGTCTTTATTATTCTTGCACTTGCGACGGTTTTTCACCGAAGCCAAATGATTATATATTCAAAATGAAAGACTTAATGAGATTTTGTGGGAATGAGGCTCAAAAGCCGGTTCATCATCGGGAGCCGCAAAATCAGTCCCCTGCGCAATTTGTCAATATTGCCGAAGAAGAAGCTGGTCAGCGAATCGATAATTTTTTATTGCGAGTGTGCAAGGGGGTGCCAAAAAGCCATATTTATCGAATCTTGCGTTCTGGCGAAGTTCGCGTCAATAAGGGGAGGATTGATCAAACATACCGATTGCTTTCAGGCGATATCGTGCGTATTCCGCCCATTCGCGTGGCGGAAAAAAATGTGCAATCGGTACCTGGCGCGGAATTCAAAATATTGCTTGAAGATAGTCATCTTCTTGTGATCGATAAACCTGCTGGCGTAGCTGTGCATGGCGGTTCTGGTGTCAGTTACGGGGTAATAGAGCAATTGCGCGCCTCTCGTCCGGATGCTAAATTTCTTGAGCTGGTGCATCGGCTGGACCGCGACACTTCGGGTATTTTATTACTGGCGAAAAAACGTTCGGCATTGGTGAATCTGCATGAGCAGATCCGTGAAGGACAGCTGGACAAGCGTTATTTGGTTTTAGTGCACGGTGAATGGAAAAATCAGCGGCAGCATGTCAAATTGCCGTTGTTTAAATATACAACCTCCGAAGGCGAGCGCAGGGTGAGGGTGCAGGCAGATGGATTGGCATCGCATACCGTGTTTACTTTGCTCAGAAAATACGGAGAATTTGCGTTGCTTGAGGCAGAATTGAAAACAGGCCGCACGCACCAAATCAGAGTGCATCTTGCTTCAAGCGGATTTGCGATTGCTGGTGACGACAAATACGGCGATTTTGCTCTCAATCGCGCATTGCTGAAAGCTACTGAGAAGCGCGGCGTATTGAAACGCATGTTTTTACATGCTCATCAGATTACATTCACGCATCCTGAAACTCAAAAGCCAGTAACTTTAAACGCAGCACTGGCTCCAGAGTGCGAGAATTTTCTGAAAAGCATATAAAGGATGCCGGCTTGAAAAGTACTGAATTAGATTCAGATAATGCAAGCGTATTTTCTTAAGAGTTCCTCTTTTTACCCACATATGAATAATGGAGTTGGCAGTGCATACTGCCAAAAAAATGGCAAGAAAGCAATTTGATTTAATCGTATTCGATTGGGATGGCACCTTAATGAATAGTACGGTGACTATTGCCCAATGCATTCAGGCGTCCGCCAAGGATTTGGGCTTGCCGGTGCCCGACGACACTATGGCCTCGCATGTGATCGGTTTAGGTTTGCAAGAGGCTATGGAGGCGGTATTGCCAGGCGTAGACCCGAAATATTATCCGCGCATGATCGAGCGTTATCGTTACCATTATTTGACTAAAGACCGTGCGTTGACCTTGTTTGAGGGCGTCCCTAAAATGCTGGCTGAATTATCTCAAGAGGGATATTTTCTCGCAGTCGCCACCGGCAAAAGCAGAGTGGGGTTGAATCGCGCTCTTGATGCGGTTAATTTATTGTCTTTATTTGATGCAACGCGTTGCTCAGACGAAACTTTTTCCAAGCCGCATCCAGCCATGTTACAAGAGTTAACGCGTGAACTTGGCCAAGATATAAAGCGCACGGTAATGATTGGAGATACCACACACGATCTGTTGATGGCGGCGAATGCAGGTGCAGCCGGTATTGCGGTAGAGTATGGCGCGCATCCACCACACCAATTACAAGCATTGCATCCGGTGTTTTCAGCCAGTTCTGTACCGTTATTGCATGAATGGTTGAGTCGGCATGCATAAGTTAGCATGACGGATGTAATGATTCCAATCTGTGCTTCAGATGAAGTCCATGAGGGTGGGAATGGCGTGCGTTTTCCTGTCACGGCGGGAGGTGAAGATGCGGTGGGTTTCATCGTACGTCATCAAGGCGTCGTTCGTGGTTTTCTGAATCGGTGTGCACATGTGCCGATTGAACTGGATTGGAATCCTGGGGTTTTTTTTGAATCCAGCGGCGCTTACCTTATGTGTTCAACCCATGGGGCGCTTTATATTCCGAGTACAGGGAAATGTGCTGGAGGACCATGTCGTGGGGGAAGCCTGCGAACAATAACCGTAATTGAGATTGATAACCAAGTTTTTTGGCAGCCGGATGACTATATTCGGCCGGCATTGGCCTGAAGCAACAGGGGCATCGCTAAGTAGCGATAATATTTTTTACCATTTTTTTTATTTTACCAATCGCTTTTGAAGCCGCGTTTGCATTTTGCGGCCCTCCGGGCAAACATAACCAGCTAAAACACCATGAGCGATAATGAATTCGACAATATGTCTAACAAGAGTTCAGTGGATCAAATGAAATCCGATAATAGAAAAGATGGATGGGAACGTGAAGTACTGGAAAAGCTGGCTTTTTCCACAATCACGGAGCAGCGCGCAAGCCGGCGTTGGGGAATTTTCTTCAAATTCTTGACACTGGCTCTGATTTTTTATGGCTTTTGGTTGGTATTCAATCTCGGCAATGCTGATATGGGAGCGCAGGGCAGGCATACCGCTTTGGTAGAGATCAATGGCGCAATAGAAGCAGGGGGCAATGGTTCGGCCGACGTAGTCATCCCGGCATTGGATAATGCATTTTCTGCGGATTCTTCAGTTGGCGTTATTTTACGCATCAACAGTCCTGGTGGAAGTCCTGTGCAGGCAGGGATGATTAGCGATGAAATTGTCCGGATGCGGAAAATGTATCCAGGCAAGCATCTGTATGTTGTCGTCGATGAAATGTGCGCTTCTGGGGGCTATTACATTGCTGCAGCTGCAGATAAAATTTATGTCAACAAGGCTAGCATTGTTGGTTCTATTGGCGTTCTGATGGATGGTTTTGGCGTTTCTGGTTTGATGGAAAAGCTTGGAGTCGAACGTCGGTTACTTACTGCAGGAAGCAATAAGGGGTTCATGGATCCTTTTTCTCCGCTGAGCGAGACGGATAAGGTTTATGCACAATCCCTGCTGGGAGAAATTCATGCACAATTTATCGATGCGGTGCGCAAAGGACGGGGAGCGCGTTTGAAAGAATCCCCTGAAATATTTTCAGGTTTGTTTTGGAGTGGAACCAAGGCAATCGAATTGGGATTGGTCGACGGCTTGGGTACTGTGGATACAGTTGCACGAGAAATAATCAAGGCTGAAGATATTGTCGATTACACCGAGCATGAAGGCTTGCCTGATCGCGTCTTGAAAAAATTTGGCGCTGCGATCGGCGCGGCAGCACTCACATCGGCTTGGCATGGTGCGTTGCCTGGTTTGCGGTAATTTCCAAGCAAATAAATCTTGTAAAAATATTATTAAGCAGACTGATTACGGCTGTAAAAATAATCACAAAATATTCAGGTTAAATAGAAAAATTTATTTTTATCTTTTAAAAAAATATTTTCTTGTAACTTTGTAGTTACCTCCTATACTTGAAATGTGAATGTTTATTTCCTATTTGTATTTTGGATATAAATATTCACAGTGTTGTTTTTACTTAGGCTTTTTTGTGATGTTCTATTGAGGAGGGATTGCTCATATACCATTCTTACCTTGAATTTCAAAAATGATAACTTCGTATACGAGAACGTTTCTCGATGTTGCATTTAATGCGGCCCGAGGAGTTTAAAACTCCTTCCCAGTGCTCCCTCACTCTAAGGGAAATGAAAGCGGCGGCGCAATACCGCCGCTTTCGCTTTGTGTTTATATGTTTAATAAGATTTGCCGATAGTGCTTGAAATTCACTTTGGTGAAATCAGGCGATCGTTTGTTATTTCTGATTCAACAAAATCCTAGCCGGAAACAAGGTCTTCATATTCTTTTTTACTCCTTACCTGACAGATTTACTCAGGTTTGTTATACTTGACTAAATTGTTCGGGAATTAAAGAATTTTTGAGAGTTGTCCCGAATGTTCTTGAGACTGAGGTTTGGATGCGTCTGACAACAAAAGGTCGTTTTGCGGTGACTGCCATGATTGATTTGGCTCTGCGTCAAGACAAGGGGCCAGTTACATTATCTGGAATCAGCCAGCGACAAGAAATCTCCCTTTCCTATCTTGAACAGCTGTTTGGTAAATTGCGCCGTCATAAAATTGTAGAGTCTGTGCGCGGCCCCGGAGGTGGTTACAATCTGGCGCGCAAAGCGGAAGATGTAACGGTGGCAGATATTATAATCGCGGTTGATGAACAGCTCGATGCGACACAATGCGGCGGTAAAGAGAATTGCCAGCACTCGAAACCGGAAAGAGGCGGTCGTTGCATGACGCACGATTTATGGTCGACCTTGAATGCAAAAATGGTCGAATATCTCGATTCCGTGTCCCTCAAGGACTTGGCTGACCAGCAAATACAAAAGAACACTGAACAAAACGTGGTTGTCATGCAATCGCGCCGTACCCACGTCGTCATCTGATGACATTTGGAGCTTAAGAATGAATGCACCGTTGGAAAAAAGCTTGATTGAATCGTTGAAGGCACCGCATTTCCCGATTTATATGGATTATTCCGCAACTACGCCAATTGACCCGCGTGTTGCCGACAAAATGATTCCTTATTTACGCGAACAGTTTGGTAATCCTGCTTCGCGTAGCCATATGTATGGCTGGTCGGCTGAAAAAGCAGTAGAGGAAGCGCGCGCCCAAGTCGCGGCTCTGGTAAATGCCGATCCGCGCGAAATCATCTGGACTTCCGGTGCTACCGAAGGCAATAACCTTGCTCTTAAAGGCGCAGCACAGTTTTACAAGACCAAGGGCAAGCACATCATCACAGTCAAGACCGAACATAAGGCGGTGCTTGATACGGTGCGCGAGCTGGAGCGCCAAGGCTTTGATGCAACCTATTTGCAGCCGCAAGAAAATGGCTTGATAACGATCGATCAATTAAAAGCAGCGATTCGCCCCGATACTATTTTGGTATCGGTGATGCTGGTCAATAATGAAATCGGCGTGATTCAGCCAATTGATGAGATTGGCGAGCTATGCCGTGCAAAAGGCATTATTTTTCATTGTGACGCTGCGCAGGCAACTGGCAAAGTGGAAATCGATCTGGAAAAATCCAAGGTTGATCTAATGACCTTTACAGCACACAAGACCTATGGCCCGAAAGGCATTGGCGCTTTGTATGTGCGACGGAAGCCTCGGGTGCGTATTGAAGCGCAAATGCATGGTGGCGGGCATGAGCGCGGTTTGCGTTCCGGAACCTTGCCGACGCATCAGATCGTTGGCATGGGTGAGGCTTTTCGTATTGCCAAAGAAGAGATGGCGGAGGAAACAGTGCGGATCAAGGCGTTACGCGATCGTCTGGCCAAGGGTTTGCAGGAAATTGAAGAGGTCTACATCAACGGTGACATGGAGCATCGTGTACCGCACAACTTGAATGCCAGCTTTAATTTCGTTGAAGGCGAATCGCTGATCATGGCGATCAAGGATATCGCAGTGTCGTCCGGTTCCGCCTGTACTTCGGCTAGCCTGGAACCATCCTATGTCTTGCGCGCGCTGGGCCGCAGCGATGAGCTGGCCCATAGCTCGATTCGATTTACCATTGGCCGCTTTACTACCGAAGAAGAGATTGATTTCACTATTGAACTCATGAAATCCAAAGTGGCCAAGTTGCGCGAATTGTCGCCGCTGTGGGATATGCATAAAGAAGGAATCGACATCAGTTCCATCAAATGGGCAGCCCACTAATTTGGTATCGGATTTCGTATCGAAATACGAAACGCATCAACGTATTGTTTTAAGGAGCATCAAAATGGCTTATTCGGAAAAAGTTCTCGATCACTACGAAAATCCACGCAATGTCGGCGCATTTGACAAAGGTGACGATTCGGTTGGCACCGGCATGGTCGGTGCGCCGGCGTGTGGCGATGTGATGAAGCTGCAAATCAAGGTCGGTGCGGACGGCGTGATCGAAGACGCAAAATTCAAAACCTATGGTTGCGGTTCGGCCATTGCGTCTTCGTCGCTGGTGACCGAATGGGTCAAGGGCAAGACACTGGATCAAGCGCTGGATATCAAGAATACGCAAATTGCCGAAGAACTCGCATTACCGCCGGTGAAAATTCATTGCTCGATTTTGGCTGAAGATGCGATCAAGGCAGCGGTGCTGGACTACAAAACCAAGCATGCGGCGGAATCGTCAGCAGTATAATTTTTGACGAAAACACGATTCCTTCTTCCGTGCGGCAGAAGGATACGGAGAAAATCATGGCAATCACTCTGACTGAAAAAGCGGCGAAACATATCAGCCGCTACATTGACCGGCGCGGCAATGGTATCGGACTGCGTTTCGGAGTTCGCACCACCGGCTGTTCCGGCTTGGCATACAAGCTCGAATATGTTGACCAGATGGAAGCGGAAGACATCGTATTCGAATCCTATGGCGTCAAGGTATTCGTCGATCCGAAAAGCCTGTCCTATATTGACGGGACCGAACTGGACTTCGCTCGCGAAGGCTTGAATGAAGGCTTCAAGTTCCGGAATCCGAACGTCAAGGATGAGTGCGGTTGCGGAGAATCATTTACTATCTGATACCTCTCGCAGGCTACGGATTCCTGCTGTAGACGGCCGGCATATTGTCTGTAATTTTGCCCCGAAATGAGCCTGTTGATGTCCAGACAGGCTTTTGTTTTGATTATTGTACAAAAGCAGAATGCAAAATCACTTCGATTTATTCCAGTTGCCGCAACACTTCCAGATCGATGTCGGGGCGCTCGATGCCGCATATCACGGCGTCCAAAACCGTGTGCATCCCGACAAGTTCGTAAATGCCAGCGATGCTGAAAAACGGGTTGCGATGCAATGGGCGACGCGCGCCAACGAAGCGTATCAAACCTTGAAGAGTCCTCTCAAACGTGCTGCGTATTTATGCGAACTGCATGGAGTCGACTTGCAGACGGAATCGAATACGTCGATGCCATCCGCATTTTTGATGCAGCAGATGGAATGGCGCGAAGCACTCGATGATGCGCGGGCCGCCAGGGATGCGACGGCGTTGGATCGGATCGATGCCGAGCTGCGTGCGATGCACAAGGAGCAGGTGGCCCACATTGGCAATGCTCTCGATAGCCAGAATTTCACGCAAGCGGCATTGGGTGTGCGGCAATTGATGTTTCTGGAAAAATTTGGCCATGAGATCGGCGATGCATTCGCCGCCCTCGAAGCTTCTTATTGACGTTGCCTCATGAAGCTGTTTCATCAAGCGCCTGAATGTGCGGATGCACGAAAGTGATAATTGATGCCTGATATCTGGTTATTCCTGGCCGCTGCTGCGACTGTGACGCTGGCTCCCGGACCTGACAATATTTATGTGCTGACCCGTGGCATTACGCAGGGCAAAAAAGCCGGTTTGGTGGCTGCTCTGGGCTTTAGCTCCGGCCTGATTTTCCATACTCTGCTGGCGGTATTCGGTTTTGCAGCAATGATCAAGGCTTCGCCGATTGCCTATGACGTGATTCGTTATGCAGGAGCCGCATACCTGATATATCTGGGGATACGTACTTTGCGCTCCGGGGCCATCGTCGATACGGACGCGGCAGCCGTACTGGTGGCGCCGCGCAAAATCTATGTACAAAGCGTAATCGCCAATATCCTTAATCCGAAGGTAACACTGTTCTTCATTGCTTTTTTGCCGCAATTCGTCAACATGCAGGCCGGACATGTCGCTGCCCAAATGTTGTTGCTGGCTGCGTTATTTATTTTGGTGACGCTGAGCATTTTCGGAAGCATTGCCTTTTTTTCCGGAATTGTCGGCGCCTATCTGCAACGTAACGCTTCCGCTTCTCTTTATTTGAATCGTCTGGCAGGGTGCGCGTTTATCGGCCTCGGTATCCGCATCGCCTTGCCGGCCTCACGGTAATTTCGCATGGCACTCTTACAAATCGCAGAACCCGGCATGTCCACCGCACCGCACCAGCACCGATTGGCGGTCGGAATTGATCTTGGCACCACCAATTCACTGGTCGCTACCGTGCGCAACAGCATTCCTGAAATCCTGATGGATGAAGAGGGGCGCAGCTTGCTGCCTTCGGTAGTGCGCTATCTGCCGGGCGGCCAGGTGCATATCGGCCACAAGGCGCAAGCGACGCAGACCCTTGATCCGAAAAACACCATCGTGTCGGTCAAGCGCTTCATGGGGCGCGGACTGAAAGATGTTCCGTATGTCGAGAATCTGCCGTACGATTTCCATGATGCCCCCGGTATGGTGCAAATCAATACCGTCGCCGGTGTCAAGAGCCCGGTAGAAATTTCCGCTCAAATTCTCGCCACTTTGCGCCAGCAGGCGGAAGATGCGCTCGGCGATGATCTGGTCGGTGCGGTGATTACGGTACCGGCGTATTTTGATGATGCCCAGCGCCAGGCCACCAAGGATGCTGCCCGTCTGGCAGGCATCAATGTCTTGCGCTTGCTCAACGAGCCGACGGCAGCGGCAATTGCTTACGGACTCGACAACGGCTCCGAAGGAATTTATGCGGTATACGACCTCGGCGGCGGCACTTTCGATATTTCGATCCTGAAGCTCACCAAGGGCGTGTTCGAAGTTTTGTCCACCGGCGGCGATTCTGCACTGGGTGGCGACGATTTCGACCATCGGCTGTTTTGCTGGATTATTGAGCAGGCAAAGCTTGCGCCGCTGTCGGATCAGGATACTCGCCTGTTGATGGTCAAGGCGCGCGAAGCCAAAGAATTGCTGTCGTCGAAGTCCGAAACCCGCATCGATGCGACGCTGCAATCGGGCGAGACCGTGAACCTGGTATTGAGTGCTGCCACATTTGTCGAAATCACCCAGCATTTGATCGCCAAAACGCTGCTGCCTTGTCGCAAGGCGCTGCGTGATGCGGGCTTGTCGGTAGACGATATCGATGGGGTGGTACTGGTCGGCGGGGCGACCCGCATGCCGCATGCACGCAAGGTGGTCGGGGACTTCTTCCAGACCACGCCGCTGGCCAACATCGACCCGGATCAGGTAGTCGCGCTGGGTGCGGCGATTCAGGCCAATTTATTAGCAGGCAACCGTACGGCGGGCGACGACTGGCTGTTGCTGGACGTGATTCCGCTCTCGCTCGGGATTGAAACCATGGGCGGTCTGGCGGAAAAAGTCATTCCGCGCAATGCCACCATTCCGTGTGCCCGCGCGCAGGAGTTCACCACCTTCAAGGATGGACAGACTGCGCTGGCGGTGCATGTGGTGCAGGGCGACCGGGAACTGGTCAGCGATTGCCGTTCGCTGGCCCGCTTCGAGTTGCGCGGCATCCCGCCGATGGCAGCCGGCGCGGCGCGCATCCGTATCACCTATCAGGTCGATGCCGACGGCTTGCTGTCGGTATCGGCGCGTGAATTGCGCTCCGGCGTGGAAGCCGCAATAGTCGTCAAACCATCGTACGGTCTGGGCGACGACGAAGTGGCCCGCATGTTGCAGGATTCGTTCGCTTCGGCAGATATCGACATGCAGTCGCGCGCGTTGCGCGAAGAGCAAGTCGAAGCCGAGCGGATGATCTTGGCAACGCAATCGGCGCTGGAACACGATGGCAACTTGCTGTCGGCTGACGAGCATGCGGCGATCGATGTCTTGCTGCAACGCGTTCGGGTACAGGCACAGGGTACAGATCATGTCGCCATTCGCGCAGCGGTGGCGGCGCTGGCGCACGGCACAGAAGACTTTGCCGCGCGCCGCATGGATCGTAGCGTGCGCTCCGCACTGGCCGGCAAAAAACTTGATGAAATCGCCTGAGGCCAAAAACATTTTTCGTATCGTTTCCTGCCGTAGACGGCAGATTATCCTATTTCCGAGGTAAACATAGTGCCCCAAATCGTCATACTTCCTCATCCGCAACTGTGTCCAGAAGGCGCTGTAATCGATGCGCCAGTCGGCAAATCGCTGTGCGATGTGCTGCTCGACAGCGATATCGAGATCGAACACGCATGTGAAAAATCCTGCGCCTGCACTACTTGCCACGTCATCATTCGCGAAGGTTTTGCTTCGCTGGAGGACGCCACCGAAGCCGAAGAAGATTTGCTCGATAAAGCCTGGGGCCTGGAGCCCGCTTCGCGCCTTTCCTGCCAGGCATTGGTGGGTGAAGAAGACCTGGTGGTGGAAATTCCGAAATATACGATCAACCATGCGCGCGAAAATCATTAATCCAAAACGCAGATCAGACCGGAGAACAGCATGAAATGGACCGATACCCAGCGTATTGCCGAAGAGCTTTTCGATAAGTTTCCAGAGATTGATCCGTTGACCGTGCGCTTTACCGACTTGCACCGCTGGGTCTGCGAGTTGGATGGGTTTGACGATCAGCCTGATCATTCGGGCGAGAAAATACTTGAAGCAATCCAGATGGCGTGGATTGCCGAAGCAGAATAAAGCGTGTAAAAAATAGAGAAAGTGCGCGCTGACAAGCATGTGCAAATTATTTTTTATATTTTTATGATTAATAAATATACATATCGCTGTATTTTTTAATCCGCAACAAATATATGCGGACAATGCCGTATTTTCAGTAATACTCCCTTGTTTTAATGATAAGCAAGAGGTTTCCCGGCGCTCCCGCAATCAGAACGGATGTATGCAATGACAGATGTAAAACCCGCAGGCCAGATGCATGAAATCAGGCCAGGACAGTCGATTGAACTGCTCAAGGAATTGCATATCCTCACCCGCGACGGCAAAATGAATCAGGACAGCCGCCGCAAGCTCAAGCAGGTGTACCACCTGTACCAATTCATTGAACCGCTGCTGCAGCAAGTGCTGCAGCAGCGCAGCGAGATCCGCCTGGTCGATCACGGGGCAGGGAAGTCATACCTGGGCTTCATTCTGTATGACTTGTTTTTCAAGTCGCTGGCTGGCGCTTCCCGCATCTATGGAATTGAAACCCGCGACGAACTGGTTCGCAAGTCCGAGGAATTGGCAGCGCGGCTGGGCTTTCCCGGCATGTCATTTTTGAATCTGTCGGTTGCCGAATCCACTTTGTCCGACCGCTTGCCGGCCGAGGTCGATATCGTCACTGCCTTGCATGCGTGCAATACGGCGACCGACGATGCGATCCATTTCGCGTTGAAAAAGAAGGCCCGCTTCATGGTGCTGGTGCCATGCTGTCAGGCAGAAGTCGCTTCGGTATTGAAAAAGAACAAGGGTAAAACGCTGGCAAAAAGCGCGCTGACCGAAATCTGGCGCCACCCGCTTCACACCCGGGAATTCGGCAGCCAGGTTACGAATGTGTTGCGTTGCCTGCAGTTGGAAGCGCATGGCTATCAGGTCAGCGTGACCGAGCTGGTCGGCTGGGAACATTCGATGAAGAACGAATTGATCATAGCCACTTATCAGGATTTGCCGCGCAAGCGCCCATCGGAGCGCTTGCAGCAAGTGTTGGAAACGCTGGGATTGGAAGAGATGGCGGAGCGGTTCTTTACCGCATAACACTGTCGTGCAGTGCATATTAAAAAACCCGCGCATCGATCCGATGCGCGGGTTTTTTGTTGGCCGGCGAGAGGCCTGCCGCAACGCTCAATCAGAGACGTTCGACAATCGCAGCAATTCCTTGGCCGCCGCCGATGCACATGGTGATCAGGCCGTAGCGTTTGTTGGTGCGAATCAGTTCATACACGCATTTGACGGTCAGAATCGAGCCCGTGGCGCCCAGCGGATGGCCCAATGCAATAGCGCCGCCGTTCGGATTGGTGCGGGCCGGATCGAGATCCAGACCGCGGCACACGCCCAGCGATTGCGCTGCAAAAGCCTCGTTCGATTCGATCACGTCGATATCATCGAGACTCAGACCGGCGCGTTTGAGCGCCAGTTGCACAGCAGGGATCGGACCGGTGCCCATGATCGCATTGTCAACGCCGCAGATCGCATACGACACCAGACGCGCCAGCGGCGACAGGCCGGCGCGTTCGGCAGCGTCCGCTTCCATCAAGACGCAAGCAGCAGCGGCATCGTTAAGGCCGGAAGCATTGCCCGCTGTCACGGTGCCGCCATCTTTCTTGAAGGCCGGCTTGAGCTTGGCCAGGGTTTCCAGCGTGGTGTCGGCTTTTGGATGCTCGTCGGTATCGAAAGCGACTACGCCTTTGCGGGTTTTGACGTCGACCGGAACGATTTGCGATTTGAAGTGGCCGGCGGCGATTGCGGCAACCGCTTTCTTTTGGCTGTCCACGGCAAATGCATCTTGTTCTTCGCGGGTAATATTGTATTTGTCGGCAACGTTCTCAGCCGTGATGCCCATGTGGCCGACGCCAAACGGGTCGGTGACGGCACCCACCAGCATGTCGATCATTTTGGTATCGCCCAGGCGTGCGCCCCAGCGAGCCGACGGCACGGAAAATGCAGCCCGGCTCATGGTTTCGACGCCGGCGCCAACCGCAATGTCGGTGTCGCCCAGCTGAATTGCGTTGGCAGCGGTGACGATCGCTTGCAAGCCTGAGCCGCACAGGCGGTTCAGGGTCAGCGCCGCCGATTCGGGAGCCATGCCGGAATTGATGCCGACCACGCGCGATACGTACATGTCGCGTGCTTCGGTGTGGATCACATTGCCGAGCACAATCTGGCCGACGCTTGCAGGATCGACCTTGGCGCGGGCAAACGCTTCCTTGACTGCAAATACAGCAAGTTCGCAGGCCGGAATGTCTTTCAAAGTGCCACCATAAGTGCCAATAGCAGTACGTGCTGCGCCAACGATCACTACTTGTCTTGCGTTTGCCATGTCATTTCCTTTTGATTAAATTATCTGCATGTTAATGAATGATACGAAATTCGAAGAGATGCTCAGCGCGCAAAATGCATCTAATTTAATTATAACGCGCAATAACGCCTGACTTTCTCCCTTATAAGGCCTGAACCAAACATGTGCGCCAAGGTAATATCAGAATAGATTCGTGCGACAAGGTAGCACAGCAGGAATGCCGGTAGCTCGTTTGCACGAGATAATATGCGTTACATCAATCGATTGTCATTATTGCACTCCCATCAAACCGGCATTCACCAGAAAAAAGGATAACCCAGATGACGAATAAAGCAATTGATCTGCGCAGCGATACCGTTACCCAGCCTTGTGCCGCAATGCGCTCAGCAATGACGCAGGCGCAGGTAGGCGACGACGTGTACGGGGACGATCCCACCGTCAATCGCTTGCAGGCATTGGCGGCCCAGCTGTTCGGCTTCGAGGCCGCGTTATTTGCGCCATCTGGTACCCAAACCAATTTGATCGCGCTACTGACGCACTGCGGACGTGGCGACGAATATATCGTCGGCCAGCAGGCGCACACCTATAAATATGAAGGAGGCGGTGCTGCCGTGTTGGGCAGTATCCAGCCGCAACCGCTTGCGCATCAAAGCGATGGCAGCCTGGCGCTGGAAGATATTGCCGCCGCCATCAAGCCCGACGACTTCCATTTTGCCCGCAGCCGCTTGCTGGCACTGGAAAACACCATAGGCGGACGTGTGCTGGGAGCAGGCTACCTGCGCGCCGCTACCGACCTGGCGCATGAGCGCGGCCTCGCTACGCATCTCGACGGGGCCCGGATTTGCAATGCAGCGGTCCAGCAAGGCATCAGCCTGAAAGAAGCGGTGCGGGGCTTCGATAGCGTCTCGGTATGCCTGTCGAAAGGACTTGGCGCACCGGTCGGATCGATTCTGTGTGGCAAGCGCAGCTTTATCGAGCAGGGCTTGCGCTGGCGCAAGATGTTGGGTGGCGGCATGCGTCAAGCTGGCATCTTGGCCGCTGCAGGCATATATGCGCTGGAGCATAACGTAGAGCGTCTGGCTGACGACCACGACAATGCCCGATATCTCGCGCAAGGCTTGGCGCAGATACCCGGTTTGGCAGTGCAGATGCCACAAACCAATATTGTGTATGTCGATGTGCCGCCTGCGCATTGGCAAAAACTTGCGGCGGCACTGCAGGAAAACGGCATCACGGCGAGTATCAGCGCCCCGATGCGGCTGGTGACGCACAAGGATGTATCGCGTCAGGACATCGCGCATGTCATTGCCGTATTTGTGCGCTGTATCGAAGCGGACTGAGGGGGTCGTCGGAGTGGTAGGCATCCAAAAACGTGATGCGATTGTTTTATGCTGCACCGCACAAATAATTCTGGACATTTTTTTTCGGCTTGTGTAGAGTATGTTTTGTGCAGTGCAGCATTATATGTTTTGATTATCCATATTCATCAACAAGGAAATGTCATGTCTACAATTCAAGAGCAGTTTCTAGCAGCAAGCAAGTCCCATTTTGAAGCGCAATTGGCAATGATCAATTCTCTGACTACCAAGGTATTTGGCGAAGCAGAAAAAATCATCAATCTCAACGTCAATGTAGCCAAAGCTACGCTGGAAGATTCGGCCGCAGCGAGCCAGCAGTTGCTGGCAGCAAAAGACGTCCAGGATTTTTTGAAAATTAGCGCTGCCCAAAGCCAGCCAAGCGCTGAAAAAGCGCTCGCATACAGCCGTGAACTGGCAAGCATCACTGCCGCGAGTCAGAAAGAACTGAGCCAAGCCGCTGAAGCGCAACTCGCTGAAAGCAACGAAAAGCTGACCAAGCTGATCACCGAGTTGACCAAGAACGCTCCTGCCGGTTCCGAAAGCGTGGTCGAGATGCTCAAGTCGGTGGTTGCAAATGCCAACGCTGGCTACGATCAAGTGTTGAAAACCACTAAAAAAGCAGCGGAAACCCTGGAAGAAAATGTTACCAAGGCAACCAATAGCTTTACCGAGGCAGCACAGAAAGCAGCTGCCAAAGCCGGCAAGAAGTAATCCGGTATAACAAGCACGTAAAAAATGGATCGCATTGCGGTCCATTTTT
>Ga0366796_1010_pt1 | contig 38959 bp, 35 predicted proteins | sample BONcelN113001D13_FD_207047 | JGI IMG/M metagenome (GOLD analysis project Ga0366796, IMG submission 207047) | Enriched cells from coal bed in the Powder River Basin, Montana, United States - BONCAT cells N11 rep3 HSBNCT.N11.300.1.D13 ... | reverse complement strand
TATCGCCAGTTCTCGCTGTCGATGGTCGCTTCGATGTTCTTCTCGGTGCTGATGGCGTTCACCTTGACGCCGGCGCTGTGCGCAACCATCCTGAAGCCGGTCACGGCCGGCCACCATCACGAAAAGACCGGTTTCTTCGGCTGGTTCAATCGCGGCTTCGGTCGCACCGCTACCGGCTACCAAAGCTTCGTCGGCCGCATGCTGGGCAAGACCGGGCGTTACCTGCTGGTGTACGGCGTGATCCTGGTCTGCGTCGGCCTGCTGTATGCGCGCTTGCCGGCATCGTTCCTGCCGGCTGAAGACCAGGGTTATCTGGTAACCAACATCCAGTTGCCGCCCGGCGCTTCCACCAGCCGCACGCTGGAAGTGATCAAGAAGGTCGAAAACTACTACCTGAAACAGCCGGGCGTGGCGCACATCATCGCAGTGGCCGGCTTCAGTTTTTCCGGCAACGGCCAGAATGCCGGCCTGGCGTTTACACCGCTGAAGGATTGGAAAGAGCGCGGCCCGCAGGATTCGGCCGATGCGATTGCCGGCCGCGCGATGGGTGCACTGATGCAAATCAAGGATGCGATCGTGTTCCCGATCAATCCGCCGCCGATTCCTGAGCTGGGCAACGCCACCGGCTTCACCTTCCGTCTGCAGGATCGCGGCGGGGTTGGACACGGCGGCCTGGTGGCGGCGCGCAACCAGATACTGGGCATGGCTTCGCAAAGCAAGGTGCTGGCCGGGGTACGGCCGGAAGGCCTGGAAGATGCGCCGCAATTGCAGCTCAATATCGACCGCGACAAGGCCAATGCGCTCGGCGTGTCGTTTGCCGACATCAATAGCGTGTTGTCGACCGCGCTCGGTTCCAGCTATGTCAATGACTTCCCGAACCAGGGCCGTCAGCAGCGCGTGATCGTGCAAGCCGATGCGCCGCAACGGCTGCAGCCGGAAGACCTGGCCAAACTGTATGCGCGCAATGGCAAGGGCGAGATGGTGCCGTTCTCGGCTTTCGTCAGCTCGCAATGGCTGACCGGTCCGGTGCAGCTGATCCGCTACAACGGCTATCCGGCGATGAAAATTTCCGGTGGCGCAGCGCCCGGTCGCAGCACCGGCGAAGCGATGGCCGAGATGGAAGCAATGATGGCCAAGCTGCCGCCCGGCTTCGGCTTCGAATGGACCGGCCAGTCGCTGGAAGAAAAAACTTCCGGCTCGCAAGCGCCGATGCTGTACGCACTGTCGCTGCTGGCGGTATTCCTGGTGCTGGCCGCGCTGTATGAAAGCACGACGATTCCGGTCGCGGTGATGCTGGTGGTGCCGCTCGGGATACTCGGTGCGCTGCTGGGCGTGACATTGCGCGGCATGCCCAACGACGTGTACTTCAAGGTCGGGATGATCGCGGTGGTCGGGCTGTCGGCCAAGAATGCGATTCTGATCATCGAGTTCGCGAAAGACCTGCAGGCGCAGGGCATGGGCCTGATCGAAGCCACGCTGGAAGCGGTGCATTTGCGCTTCCGGCCGATCCTGATGACTTCGTTCGCCTTCATCCTCGGCGTGCTGCCGCTGGTGCTGGCCAGCGGCGCCGGCTCGGCCAGCCAGCGCGCAATCGGCACCGGCGTGATGAGCGGGATGATCACCGCCACCGTGCTGGCAGTGTTTCTGGTGCCGGTATTTTTTGTGGTGATACGCACCATGTTCAAGGGCAGCGAGCGGCAGCGCAAGATGTACGCGAGCCACAAGAAAATCGACGTGGAGAATGAAAATGTTTAAGCCGAAAATGTCCAAACCCTTGCAACAATTGACGCTGGCCTTGCTGGTCGCCGGCGTGTTGTCGGGCTGTTCGCTGGCGCCGCAGTATCTGCGCCCGGATGCGCCGGTGGCTGCTGGCTATGACATCGCAGCGTCCGGCGCCGGCACTGCGGCTACTGCAACCTCTGGCCGGCCGGCCACCGAAATCGGCTGGCGCGAATTTTTCCGGGATGCGCGCTTGCAGGCGCTGATCGCCAGCGCGCTCGACAATAACCGCGACTTGCGCAGCGCAGCTCTGCGCATCGAGGAAGCGCGCGCGCAATACAACATCCAGTCGGCCGACCGCTTGCCGAACCTCAACGCCACCGCCAGCAGTGCGCGCAGCAGGACGCCGGCCGACCTGCGCTCGCAAGGCAGCAACAACACCAGCGGCCGCTACGATGTCGGCGCCAGCCTGGCATCGTTCGAGCTGGATTTTTTCGGCCGCGTGCGCAGCCTCAATGATGCGGCGCTGGCGCAATACCTGGCCACCGAAGAAGCGCGGCAGTCGGTCCAGATCAGCCTGGTGTCCGAAGTCGCGAAAGCGTATCTGGCCGAGCGTGCATTCGCCCAGCAGCAAGTGCTGGCGCAGCAATCGTTCGATGCCCGCAACAACGGTCACCGGCTGGCGCAAAAACGCTTTGAAGTCGGTGCCAGTTCCGCACTCGATATCCGCCAGGAAGAAGCCCTGCTGCAATCTGCCAGAGCGTCGCTGGTCACGCTGTCGCGCCAGCGTGCGCAGGCTGAAAACGCACTGGTGCTGCTGGTGGGCAAGCCGTTGACCGATTTGCCGCCGGCGCAGCCGCTGTCGGCGCAAAATATCGTCGCCGAAATTCCGGCCGGTCTGCCTTCGGACTTGCTGGCCAGCCGTCCCGACATCCGCCAGTTCGAGCAAAAGCTGAAATCGGCGAATGCCAATATCGGCGCAGCGCGGGCCGCGTTCTTCCCGCGCATTACGCTCACTGCCAGCGCCGGCACCGCCAGCGGCGCACTGTCGGGATTGTTCGATGCCGGCTCCGGCGCATGGTCGTTCGCACCGCAACTGGTATTGCCGATTTTCGATGGCGGGCGCAATCGCAGCAACCTGAACCTGGCCGAAGTGCGCAAGAATCTGGCGATCGTCGATTACGAAAAAGCGATCCAGAGCGCCTTTCGCGAAGTCTCCGATGCGCTGGTCGGGCGCAGCCTGCTCGACGAAGAAGTTGCCGCCCAAGCTGCAGTGCGCGACGCCGAAGCCGAGCGCCTGAAACTGTCGGAAGCGCGCTTTCGCAACGGCATCGCCAGCTCGCTTGACGTCTATGATGCGCAGCGCCAATCGTTCGCCGCCGAGCAAACGCTGGTGCAAACGCAACTGTTGCGCCTCACCAATGCAATCGACCTGTACCGGGCGCTGGGCGGCGGCTGGCAGGAAGGCAGTGCAACGCAATAAAGGGCAAGGGCGCCGCAGCGCGCCCCTTCTCTGTCAATGAAATAACAGGAGTATGGGTAAAAACAAGGTATTTTCCGCTGGGATCTATTGCGGTATATAAAAATACAGTAGCTGGTATATTTTAATCCCTGCAGCGGCTGCTGCAGCGGTTTCTGCAGTATCGAGCAGGCTGCGCTCACGCTCGGTGGAACAGCATTGCCGGGCAAATCGCACCGCGCCACGCGGATTGCGATTGCCCGGCTCAGAGAAATCATGCGGTGCTTAAACTATGGACAAAGCGCGGGCTGCCGCTGCGCTATCGGGCTGCATTCCCATTCCAAAACGCACTCGATAATCGGTCGGCTTATTCCACGTTGCGCGTCGATGGGAATTAACGCTTGTCGAACGCCACTTTGCCGACTTCGGCAGCAAATTGCTGATGCGCGGCGAGGTCCACCGGGCGGTACTTGACGGTCGTGCCGGCCGGATAGGCGCCGAGAAAATTGCCGCCTTTCCAGTTCTGCGCCGGGCGCACCGGACGCGGCGCAAAGCCGCCGCCGCAGTTCGGGCAAACGCCGCCCAGCAGGTCGTCCACGCAGCTAGCGCAAAAGGTGCATTCGAAGCTGCATATCCGGGCCTCCGGCGCATCGGGCGGCAGCGCTTTATTGCAGTGTTCGCAGCTCGGTCGCAGTTCCAGCATGATGTTGTTCTCCTTGTGTCGGCCCCCACAGAAAGTGAGAATCCGATCAGTGATCGATAAGCTTCTTTTCATTTTCGTGACACGGTTTCATGTACTCTGCGGCGCAGTTAATTAAAAATGTGCGGTTTGTGACGCGAATAGTGAAATTATCCGGTCAGTGGCGGACAGAAAGAAGCTTAGCAGCTTGCTATGCATGCGGTAGCCCAGCCCGCATTTGCCGGGGCGCATCGGATTCGGTTGAGATTCAGGCTTGCCTGACCGGCTGAGAACGGCCAACTACAGTCACATCAAATTATTATTCATCGGGTAATTGAAGGTTGATAAAATGCAACTTAAATGGAGTGACGCTTTTCACTGAATGATTCAGTACTGTTCAAAATATGCAGTACATCTGTTGAAAGCCAAGCTGCAAGGGTGTTTCCCGGGATTTTCCCGGAAAACGTTATCCGTCATAAGTCTGTATACGCGTCAATTGCGTTCGGATATATCTAGTTAAGCATCACAAAGATCGACATGCCAAAAGGCTACGCAACAACACTTTTCGTCAGTTCGACTTGCTATGACCTTGCCCAGCTTAGAGCTGACATCCGGGACTTTGCTGAAACGGCAGGCTTGGAGCCGATTCTCTCTGAACTTGACTCATTTCCAGTCAACCCATCGCAAAGCACAGTACAGAACTGCCTTAATGCAGTTCGCACCAAGGCAGACCTTTTTCTCCTTGTTGTGGGAAACCGATATGGGTCAATTAACGAAACTGGGAAGTCAATAACAAATCTCGAATACATCGAGGCCGAGTTACGCGGAATACCTCGGTACGTTTTCGTCAAGAGCGAAATACTTTCCGTCTTGCCGATCTGGAAAGCAAATCCTTCCGCAGATTTCTCTGCCACAGTAGATACCCCTAAACTATTCGAGTTTGTTTCAGGGCTACGTGATAAGGGTGAAGTCTGGGTGTTTCCTTTCTCAACTGCCCAAGATATCGTTCGCACGCTGCGGAATCAACTGAGCTACTTGTTGGCTGACTCACTTGCCTTGCGCGCTAAACTGCAAGTACAAAAGGTAGCAGTGCTGTCACTGAGCCCGGCAGCGCTTCGAATTTACATTGAAAGACCGATGGGCTGGGAGTTCCTCGCCTTCGCCAAAATCCTTCAGGAAAGCATAGCATCACACTACAAACGCCGTCTCGACCTCGAACTTGGGGTCACATACGGACAGGTAGTCGATCTCATGGATAGAACTGAGGCCACACAATGGGTATTGTCCAAGTTAAGCCAAATTTCCCAGATTACGACGGGCTTATCGCAAGCTTTAAACGGCGGAATCACGAAGGCTGTGGGCGAACCTGGACAGCCTGGCGATATCAAGCGGATTGAGCACATCGCATCGCTCATCGCCGACGGATATCTCCAAGCAATCGAATGGACACTTGAATTTCACAGGCTTAACGTAGAACCAGAGCTTCAGCGACTAATGACGTTAGCTTCGGCCTTCAGTGACAACGTGCTAAAGGAAATCGAAGAGTTTGCGGCCCGGCTCTTCGACGATGTTTCGTATGCGCTCTCGAACCATGCGCCCGGAGCTGTAGTTAACTTTTCCCTTACGCTCACTCTTCCGGATACGAGCACCTTCATTGAAGAAATGCAACGCGTCTCTGATCTCTCCCCGAGTGATGCCTGACCCATCATTCAACACGGACGGGCGCGATAAAGCTGCGCATCGCCGAGGAATTCAGACGTTAGCCCTTTCATACCATGCCAATATTCGCGGAAGCATTCACGTTAGTTAAGTCTATTGAAGTTCATCTTGTGTCCGAGACAGAAAACGAAATCCGGCTGTTTGGTTATTTCAGGCGGCTCCTCTGGCTCCCTGCGAAATTTTTGAAGATGGGGATGAACTTGACAATCGGACAATCGGGGACAGACCACGTTTCCTCACTTTCCTCCCCATTTTTCAAGCGGCGCAGGTAACTGCCGAGCTCTGGGGGAGGCGGCCAGACGCGGCTTTGGCGGACATCGGGTTGACGAACAGGGTGGCAGTTTTGCTGGCAGCTATTCACGACATCGCGGGCTTCCATGGTCGATGGACCATGTGGCGACCCCCTTCTCCCTGCTGAATTGCCAGCAGGGAGAAGGGGGTCGCGGTCAGGTCGCTTGGGTCAGGCTGGCGGTGTTGGGCGCCACCAAGGCGAACAGGTCGGCGAGGGCGGCGAGGCTGGCCTGCTGCAGCGCGTCGGCTGTAACCATGCGCCCGTCGGTGCCGGGCAGATCACGCGTCGCGGTAGCAGCGGCGACCACCGTGGGGGCGAAGCCCAGATTGAAAGCGCCACGAGCCGTCGAGTTGATGCACATGTGGGTCATGAAGCCGGCCAGAACCACGTTGCTGCGGCCGGTGCTCTTGAGTTGTGCCTCGAGATCCGTACCGACAAACGAGTTCGGGTAGTTCTTGACGATGACCGGTTCGCCCGCGACCGGGGCGACCTTGTCGGCGATGGCGCCGATCGGCTGGCTGATGTCGTAGGGGCTGCCGGGGCCGGCGTCGTGCTGGATGTGGATGACCGGTATGCCCAGCTGGCGGGCTGCGGCGAGCAGGCGGGCGGCTTCGTCGAGGGCGGCCTCGACGCCGCTCAGGGTCATGATGCCCTCGCGATAGGTGTTCTGACAGTCGATCAGGACGAGGGCCGAGTCGGCCAGCGGGGCAGGGGTGCCGGGCAGTCCGGCGATATTGCGCAAGGTGGTGGGGGTCGGCATACTGGGGTCTCCTGTTTGAATTAAGTGTTATGGAGAATACGACGTATGGCGGACTTGCGGAATGAATAAAGTTGCATCCGTCGCGGGCAATTTTGCATCGGTGCCGGACTGGAACGATGTGCGCTACGCGGTGGTGCTGGGGCGCTGCGGTTCTCTGGCTGCGGCCGCCCGCCAGCTGGCGGTGGATCAGACGACCGTCTCCCGGCGGCTGCGGGTCCTGGAGGCCGGGCTGGGCACGCCGCTGTTCGAACGCTTGAAAGGTCAACTGACGCCGACCCCGGCCGGGCGCGTTTTGCTCGAATGCGGCGCACGCATGGAGCAGGAGATGGCGGCCCTCTGCCATCTGGCCGCCGACAGCCAATCCACCGTGCAGGGAGTGATACGCATTACGGCGGTCGATGCGCTGGTTTCCCATTATCTGGTGCAACAGCTGGCCGAATTGCGTGGGCGTCATCCAAACTTGTCCGTGGAATTGATCGCCAGCAGCGAGAGCCTCAACCTGACCCGTCGTGAGGCGGACATCGCAATCCGCCTGGCGCGGCCTGTGGAGGGGGATCTCGTAGTGCGCTGTCTGGGCAAGCTGGCTTATGGCGTCTATGGTCCGCGTGGCCATGAAACGCCAGCATCCTGGGCGCAGGCTCAGTGGGTGGCCTATGAGCGCTCCCTGGATCAGGTACCGGAAATGCTATGGTTGGCGGAGGCCGCCGGTCATGAGCGGATCTCCTTCCGGTGCAACAACATGGATGCGCTGGCCACGGCGGTGGCCGATGGGCTCGGCCTGGGCATCCTGCCCCGGTTCATCGGCGACCGGCATACGGCCATCTGCCGTCTGTCCGGGGCGGCGCCGGTGTTGTACCGGGAAATGTGGCTGGTGCTGCCCAGGGAGTTGCGTGACATTCCGCGCATCCGCGCGGTCAGCGACTGGCTGGTGCAACGCTTCACGGCCGATGAGGCTTCTTTTGCCTGAGCAGCTTCCGGTCCCGCGTCCGGGTTCGCCTACGTTTTCCCTGCTGGTCGAGAGTTCCCTGCACCTGACCGGACAAAATCTGGTCGTTGCCGGTGATTCAGTGGAGGCCGCCTTCTGGCTGGCCTGGTGCTGAAACTGTTCGATCGGTGATCGATAAGCCTCTTATTTTCTGTGACACAGTTAATGAAAAATGTGCGGTTTGTGACGCGGATAGTGAAATTATCCGGTCAGTGGCGAATGCAGAGAAGCTTAGCAGCTTGATATGCGTGTGGCAGCTCAATTCTCCTGTGCAAGCAGGCATCGGATTCGATTGAGATTCAGGCTTGCCTGCCGGGTTGAGAACGGTCAAGAAGGATTATCGTAGTGTTTCCGACCTCAGCAACCCGGACGCTCTGAGCGTATGCTATTCGTTTAGTCCGTGCTGCTTTTCGCTGAAAATTTTCGAGGCCTTGGAAACTGTGTAACTGCACGGCTGAAACGTTGCTCCAACAAATAGAGTTTTATCCGCCGTGCGGCAAAGTGGTGGATAAAACCCCATGCGTCAGGAGGCCCGTCCATACAGAAAGGAGAGCGCGATGAAAAACGAACAGAAAGCGCCTGAGACAAAAGGCGTTACGGTAGAGCAACTTGCAGTGGTTGATCTGGGCCCTGAAATCGAGGGTATGGCAGGGCGCCAGCTTCGAATGCGTAAGGTGACCATCGAACCTGGAGGCGTTTTCGGCCCGATGCACAATCATAAAGACAGGCCAGGCACGGTCTACATACTGCAAGGAACGATCACTGACCATCGAAATGGAGTGGCTACCGAGTATGGGCCGGGAGTGGGCTGGCCGGAGGATAAGAACACCACGCACTGGCTTGAGAATAGAGGAACGATCCCGGCGGTGGAGATTTCGGTCGATATAGTAAGGCAACAATAAGCCTAGGCCCGACAATCCGACATTTACCGAGTCCTCGCTGCTCAACGCGCTGCAGCGGGCTCGTTGTCAGCCGCTGCGCTTGATATAGTTCACGGGAAATATGCTGAGGCATCAGTGAAAACAATAGATTCACCGCCTAGACAATCGGGGGCGGACCACTGTTTTTAGCAATGAGAATGGACTTTGATAGTGAAGGGCTGTCTCCGCTTCTCCCTATAATCCGACGCTCAGCATAATGGTCGGTTGCTGCAGATCGCGGAGAAAACTAAAACTGCTCATTGCACACAAAGCATTGCCCGCAACAGGAACCACGCAGCCTTTGAAAGGCGCGCCGCGCCAGCACTGTAGTGATTTTGGTCGGAGTTTGCTGCAGGAATTTACAACTGCTTACCCTTACTCACAGTATCTGACATGATGATCGCCTAGACTGGGCTTCATTATCAACGTGATAGGGAAACACCATGATTAAGAACAAATCTGCATTGATTTTAGCTGGAGTGTTGGCTTGCGCTAGTGCCGTTTCCTATGCCAAAGACGGTGGCGGCCATGGTGGCAATGGTGGGGGAGCTGGTGGGGGAGCTGGCGGCGGCGATAGAGGCGCTGCCAGCGGTAAAGCGGGTGCCGGGGCTGTAGGAGGGGTATCTTCGCAGCACATCAGCAGTGAAGGCGCAGCCAATACCAACAGCCCGGTTTCTGCCAACCGTGCCACGGGACTTGACCGCGCCAATGACAGAATGAGCGCAGAGGGCCTGGCCCACCAAAAAGCGGACAAGATGCACAGCGAGGCTAAGTCAAGCAAATCCCTGACACTGGATAAGCAGATGAAAGACACCTCTTCGCAGCACATCAGCAACGAAGGCGCAGCCAATACCAACAGCCCGGATTCTGCCAACCGTGCCACGGGACTTGACCGTGCCAATGACAGAATGAGCGCAGAGGGCCTGGCCCACGAAAAAGCGGGCAAGACGCTCAGTACAAGTAAAACAAGCAAGTCCCTGAAGCCGGATACGGCCAAAAAAGAGTAGCGTTTGGGGCTTGAAGTGCAATGGAACGGCAGCAGCACTTTAAGCCGCGACTCATCGATATCGGAGTTAGTCAGGCTGCGGCATCAGCCGCAGTCTGATTAGTTAATGCAACCGGCGCTCGCAAGCTGCGCACCATGTCGGGTCGCATCAAAAGGCATCAAATTTTTACCAGTTTAGTTCAGCCTTCAATACAGTAGTTCGTATTCGCCATACCCCAATTCAATATCGCCCGCTCTTTACTGGTCACCGGCTGAGCAGCGGTATCTGACTGTGCGGCCACCCAAACGCTGCGAGATAAGGCAGTGCAGCGCCGCTTGCGGCCTTTGAATCTACCTGGCGGAACTGACCAGTTTTGCGCCCAGAAACATCATCGCGCTGCCTGCGGCACGGTCGATCCACGGCTTGTAGCGCAGATAGGCGGCGCGCGGTGCGGCCGACGACAGCACCAGCGCGACGATTGCGTACCATCCTGCTTCGATTGCAAAAACGATGCAAGGCAGCACAATCATCAGCGATACAGGCACATCGGGAGGCAGCAATGCGGCAAAGATGCTGGCGTAGACCAGCGCGGTCTTCGGATTGCTGATCTGAGTGCCCAGTCCGGTCAGGAAAAACCGGGATGCTGTCCCTGCAGGCGCGGCGGCGTCGCCCGCCATATCGGCCAGCGGCTGTTTGGCGCCGCGGAATATCTTCCAGCCCAAATACGCCAGATAGGCGCCGCCGGCCACTTTGATCGTCAGATACAACCACGGCACCGCAGCCAGCAACGCTTGCAACCCGCACAGCGCGGCGATCGCGAACAGCATGCCGCCGATACCCATTCCCAACGCGGCGGAGAGGCCATTCTCCCGCGTCGAAGCCACCGCGGTGCGCGCAACCATGACGAAGCTCGGCCCGGGACTCATTGCGCCGATTGCCACCGCACTGCCAATGCTGATCAAGATAAATGCGTTGTTCATATTATTGCCCTTTGATTAAATTTTGCGGTATCGGCCGATGGATGATGCGATACCGCGCAGCGCGCTTGTGTATCGGGTTCGATTTTTTTCGACGGCAAAGAGTTGGTCTATTGGCGCCTTGCTTTGCTTATGGCTGGAACGGTTTTTGCAAAAAAATCGCATTGCCGGTCTCCGCGCTCAGCGCGTAGCCGGAAAAGCCGAAGGATTCGTATGCTGCACGGGCTGCGGCGTTGCCCTCCAGGACTTCGAGGGTCAGCTTGCAGCAACCGAGGCTGTAGGCAACTTGCTCCACTTTCGACAGCAGTTTTTGGGATATTCCGCGTCCTCTATAGCCGGGTAAAACGACAACGTCGTGAATGTTCAGCAAGGGCTTGCATGCGAACGTCGAAAAACCCTCGAAGCAGATTACAAGGCCGATCGGTTTACCCTCGGTAAAGGCCAGCACCAGATGCGCACCGGGTCTTTTCCGCAGTTCGATTACCAGGTTGTCCGTTACGAATTTCGACAGCGGATGTTTTCCGCCCATTTCGTCTTTTGCGTATTCATTCAGCAGGAATACGACGGCTTCCGCATGGGACGACAACGACAAGTCCGCGATAGTGATTTCTTCCATGAATCTCTTCCAATTAACGTGAATGAATATGTAAGTTGTGCGGCTTTATCCTTCCACCAGCCCGGCCATCGCCTTCCCATCGTCGCTCGCGCGCAGGCCGGCGGCGATCGTGGCCCGGTCCGCGTCGGAGCGGTTTTGGCTGGCCTTCCAGCTGCCGATCACGCGGCGTAGCGGGATTTCGATGCCGATGATCGCGCCCAGCATTTTTTCGATATAGTCCGGCGGCGCATCGCCGATCTGCCACGGCTGGGCGCGGCTTGCTTCGTGCCGGTTTGTCAGGCGTTCGAGAAGCGCCTGCAGCCAGGCGGCGTCGTCGATGATGCGCAGCGGGCCGTATGCATGAACGGTCGCGTAATTGTAGGTCGGCACCACCTTGCCGCTGGCCTGTTTCTCCGCATACCAGGACGGCGTGATGTACGCCTGCGGCCCTTGGAAGATGATCAGCGCGTCCACTGCCGGCGTTGCGCTGCGCCACAACGGATTGTTGCGTGCGATGTGCGCGCGCAGGGTGCCGTGCGGCGCTGCGGCGCTGGCCGGCGCGATCTCGAACGGGATATGACACGCGTCGAGGCCGTCCGGCTGCAGCGTCACCAGCGTGCCCAAAGGATGCTCGTGGATCAGTCGGTGCAGCACGTCGAGCCGCTGTTCGGCAAAGTGGGCGGGTACGTACATGGTTTTCCTTTCAGGATTGAAATCAGCGCAGCGCAGTCAGAGTAGTTCCAGCACCACTTCGGCTCTGATCGAGTGGGCGATCGTGCATTGCTCGTGCGCCTGATGATGCAGCGCTTCAAGCTGCTCCGGCGTCGGTTGCGCAGTGCCGGAAAATACAGTCTGCGGTCGCAGCGTGATGCGCGTCAGCGCAATCTGGTTGTCGCTGTTTTGGCCCAGCACGCCGAATGCGCGGTCGGTGTAGCGATCGACCGTGTAGCCGGCCTTGGCGGCAAGCGACAGGAACCACAGCATGTGGCAACTGGACGTCGCGGCCACCAGCGCTTCTTCCGGGTCGACGCCGGCCGGGTCCGACAACGGCACTGGCACCGACAGCGGCGACGACGAAGCGGGCACCCGGGCACCGCCGTCGAATGCCCATTCATGTGCGCGGCGGTAGCGGTTGTCGGTGAATTGTTGCTGGCCGCGTTGCCAGCCGATGGTGGCGTCAAATTGGGACATCAGATTTCCTGTCGAGAGGTGAATTATTCACGCTATTACGCAGCCGACGCACGCTTGATGATCCAGCCGTTGGCGACCGCTTCGAATCCGACTTTCGGGTAGTACGCCATCGCGTCCGGCGCAGCCAGCAGCAACAGCATCGAGTTCGGGCCGATTGCGCTGCGCACCTGCTCGATCAATGTCTGGCCGATGCCTTGGTGTTGATAGGCGCGATCGACCGCCAGATCCGACAGGTAGCAGCAAAATGCGAAGTCGGTCAGCGCGCGCGCGACGCCGACCAGGTTTTCGCCATCCCAGGCGGTGATCAGCAGATTGCCATGCTGCAGCATCTTTGCCAAGCGTGCCAGGTCCTCGACCGGCCGCTGGATGCCGGAACGGGTAAACACGTCGGCCAGTTGCTCTGGCGTGATACGGCGGTCTTGCGCATACGTAATGGTTTGCATGATATTCCTGGACGTTGAGAAGGAGATGGCGACCATGCTATCGTCCGGTTTGGCTTTTCAAAAGAGCCAATAATATCTATCTGTTAAATACCAATTTCCGGAAAATTTCATGCACCTGACCCAATTGCTGACTGCGCTGCCGCTGGACCGTACCGGTTCGGCACCGCTGTTTCGCCAGTTGTATGCGGCGATCAAGCACGCGATCCTGAGCGGTGCGGCCCAGCCCGGCATGCAGTTGCCGCCGACCCGCGATTTTTGCCGCATGCTCGGCATCTCGCGCCAGACCGTATTGAATGCGTATGCGCAGCTGATGGCCGAAGGCTATCTGAGCGGCAGCGTCGGCAAAGGCACGTTTGTCAGCCAGCGGCTGCCGATCGCCGCGCCGGAACCGCGCGTAGCCGCCACTGAAAACAGCAGCGCGGCAGCCACGCTGCTGCGCCCGCTGTCCGAGCGCGGCTTGCACTTTGTCGATGCGATGGGACAGATGCGTTTTCATGAAGGCAAGACGCGCGCGTTCCGGCTCGGCATGCCGGGCCTCGACCTGTTTCCGTTCGATATCTGGGGCCGGCTCGAAGCGCGCTGCTGGCGTCGTGCCGGCGCTCAGATGGGCTATTCCGATCCGGCCGGTTATGCGCGCTTACGCGAGTTGCTGTGCGTCTACCTGCGTGCGTCGCGCGGCGTCAATTGCACGCCGCAGCAAATCGTCATCACGTCCGGCTCGCAACAGGCGCTGTTCCTGCTGTCGACGCTGCTGCTGGGGCCGGACGATGCGGCCTGGGTCGAGAATCCCGGCTACCGCGGCGCCAGCGCGCCGCTGCATGCGGGCCAGGCTCGGATTACGCCGGTGCCGGTCGATGCCGATGGCCTCAGCGTCGCCTACGGCTCTCGTCATTGCCCGGATGCAAAACTGATCGTCGTCACGCCATCGCACCAGTTGCCGCTGGGCGTGACGATGAGCCTGCAGCGGCGGTTGGAATTGCTGGCTTGGGCCGCAGCCAACCAGGCGTGGGTGATCGAGGACGATTACGACAGCGAATACCGCTACACCGGCCCGCCGCTGGCGTCGCTGCAGAGCCTGGACACCGCCGGTTGCGTACTCTATGTCGGCACGCTGTCGAAAGTGCTGTTTCCCGGCTTGCGGCTCGGCTATCTGGTGGCGCCGCTGCCGCTGGTCGAATCCATCGTCCAGGCCAAGGCGGTGATCGACCGCCATACCGCGATCGTGCCGCAGATGGTGCTGGCCGACTTCATCGCCGAAGGCCATTTCAACCGCCATATCAGGCGCACCCGGGACGCGTACGCGGAGCGGCGCGCGGCGCTGCTGGCGGCGCTCGATGCGGAACTGGCGGACCAGCTGGTATGCGGCCCGAGCGATGCCGGATTCGATGTTGCAGTGTATTTCAGGCAGCCGCACGATGAAGTCGCGATTGCGGCAGCGGCGCTGGCGCAAGGGATCGAAGTACGGCCGCTGTCGCACTACGCCAGTACGCTGGCCCACGCCGCGCCCGCGTACAGCCAGTCGCAAGGATTGCTGCTGGGTTTTGCGTCTATTCCGGTGGCTGAAATCATGCGCAGCGTCGGTGTCTTGCGGCAAGTTTTACAAGAGGCAAAAGAAGAACAAGAGGCAACGCACGGCGGCCAAGCGCCGATCAATCCCGTCTGAGCGGTTGCGCGTGGGAACGTTTTTCAAGCGCCGGATATCTAAGGAATACTTATGTACTCTTGATGGAGGTCATCATGGAAGTTGCAACCAAACGTTGGCAAGACGCAGGCAATCTGGTGCTTGGGGTGTGGCTGTTCATATCGCCGTGGGTGCTGAATTATGCGGCCGGCATGCCGGTTTCGGCGTGGAACGCGATCCTTGCAGGCATCGCAATTGTTGCACTGGCCGCGATTGCCATGTACATGCCAAGAGCATGGGAAGAAGGCAGCAATATGGCGCTGGGCGTATGGATGATCGTGTCGCCGTGGGTGCTCAAATTTGCTGCGGATAGGGCGGTGATGATGAACGCGGTGATCGTCGGCGTGCTGGTCACGGCGCTGGCTGCGTGGGCGATGATGCGTGACAAGGATATTGAAAAATGGCGGCATGATCATCATCATGCGGCTTCGTAATGCTGAGTAAGTCTGCTGCAATGCCGCCCGCTTGAAAAAGCGCGCGGCATTTTTTATCGTGCGTCACTGTGTGCCGGTTATGGCTTATGCGGGCGCAAGATCGGCGCCGCTCAAGGCATGATAAAAGAACGGCTATGATGCATTGAATCGCTGTACCTGGTTTTAAAAATTGCCGGGTATAGTGAAAAAACATACGTTATTCGCATGTAATATGAGCTGGTTTAAAAATACGAATGCCAGTATATTATCCCTGCCTGAGCCATTCATGTCGTTGATATCGGCTGCCTGCGTATGTTCGACTTCTTATTGCTAGCGCTTCCAGGGCCTGCCGGCGTACCGCCGCAGGTAGTGTTGTGGCGGCTCGCCCTGGCGCCAGAGTGAACGCTTATTCTTTGAACGGTTCGGTCTGTCCCGGCTTGCGCAGCATCTTGTTGACCTCGTCCCGATGGGCCTCCTCGCTTGAAATCATGTCGCGCGCGTATTCCTCGAGCCGCACGTCCTTGTCCTTGACCAGTGCCAGCAGCGCGTAGTAAGCCTTCAGCGCCTCGTTTTCGTGCTCCAGCGATTCGCGCAGGATGTCGCCGATGTCGTGCTTGTGGGATTCGAGCAACGGGCCGATGGCCAGCGACGGGTGACCGCCCATCCAAGTCACAAGCTCGCCCGCCTGCCGGGCATGCAGTAATCCTTCATCGGCATTTTTTTGCAGCCAGTCAACGATCGGGATGCGGTTAAAACCGTACACCATCAGCGCGTAATGCGTATAGCGCACCACGCCCGCCAGTTCCAGTTCCATGATGCGATTGAGGATTTTTAATACTTCATTCTGTTTCATCGGACGCTCCTTGCCTGTGATTTGCAAACGCATTTGAAAGACATTTTTTCGGATGGACAATTTCCGAAATAACGCCGCACCGTTTGATGTGGCGCAATCAACACACGATTTTTACAACCGGATTCAGCAGTCAAAAAAGATGGTCGCATCAATCAACAAGAGATTTGGAGGTGTTATTGCAAGGTTGCCAGGCAAAGAGTATGATCTTCTCAAATGATAATAATTCTCATTTGACGCTGAGGTAATCCGTCATATTTTGCACCAGGAGTTCGCCCGTGATACAGAAAACCAACGCCGTTCCATGCCATCAATTGGTAGTGGCAACCAGCTCCGCCGGTCACGTAACCACCTGCCTTGAATGTGGGCACGTTCATCTGAGTTTGCCCTCTCTGACACTGCGTTTTGACATGCATGTCTTTCGCGAAGTGGCAGACATGCTGCACGTTGCGCAGCAACGGTTCGAAAACGATCCGGTCCTGCAAGGGGCTGAAGCGGCGTCTGCGATGCCGCAAGCGGTACGGCATTAAAAAGAGGGAAACTCCATGTGCGAACACACTACAGGCGCCGCCAATGGCAATGCGGCAGCGCAGGCTGCGATGAAAAAGGCGGGATCGCGCCGGCGCCGGCTTTGGGAATTGCCCAGTCATGCATTCTGCCCTGTGATGGGGGTCTGTTTGCCCATCAATGCATTGCGCAGCCTGGTCGACAAGGCTTTGGGCGAGCCGGTGAAGGCCGACGATTATGAGCTGCATTGCTGCGTGATTGCCGAATGCAAGTCCCGCACGCCGATGGCAGAACGATTGCAGCGGGAACTGGACCGCCGTTACCAGAGCGCACAGCGTCAAGCTGCCCAAGCGAAGACTACCGATGCCCTCAGCCAATGGTGGTCGAGTTGTCAGCACGGCAATGAGATTGCTGGCGCGCTGTGGTCGGTACTGACCCATCCGCGCTGCGATGTCGCTCTGGAGGAGCGCGTATTGAGCAACATGCACATGATGCAACATCAGCTTGGTGCTGCCCATCGGGCCGACGTACAGCGGTTTGCGGCATTGATAGAAGAAAACGGCGTACTGACCCGTGAACTCGGCGCAGCGCAGCATCGCAGCACCCGCGTTATAACCGAAAAAAATATGTGCATCGAGCGTCAGGCCGCCGATCTGATGCAGTTGCGCGCCGCATTGATCGGCAAGGACACTGCGCTGATCAGCCTGCGCGAAGAGATTGCGACCTTGGAGGCGGGCTTCCCCGGCTTACGCACCCGCGTCGAACAGGCGCGCCACATCGAAGCGCAACTGGCGCGCATCCATGACCTGGAGCGACAACTGTTACGGGAACAGCAGCGGTCCCAGTCGCTGCAGGATAAGGTCGCGGATCTGACGGCGCTGCAGCCTGCATCTGCCGCCGGCAATCCCATGCAGGCAGAACAGAGATTGCACGCAGCTGACGGCCTGCGCGACAAATCCGTGCTGTGCGTCGGCGGGCGTCCCGGCATCGTGCCGATTTATCGGCAATTGATTGAACGCACCGGCGGCCACTTTCTGCATCACGACGGCGGCGAAGAAGAGAGCGCTGCCCGGCTCGATGCCAGCCTGGCAGCAGCCGACTTGGTGATCTGCCAGACAGGCTGCGTCAGTCACGGCGCTTACTGGCGGGTCAAGGATCACTGCAAGCGCACCGGCAAACGTTGCGTATTCGTCGAAAAACCGAGTGTCAGCAGCATGGCGCGCTGCCTCAAAGGCATCGAGCAATCGCTGCCCGAGTGCAACGACACCGCCGCCGAGACAATAAACCGGGAAGGCGTACGACAGGATTGACGAGACTGCCGAGGATACAAAAATAGCGTGGGCATGCCCGCCCTTGGATGGTATGCGGCGCGATGCTCCGCGTTTCCTTTCGTCTAATTTCGTAGCCGGAACAAACGCACGCATCGAAGCAGCTGAAATTGCCTCAGCAAATCCGCAGCGGAATTTGCCCAACTAAGATGCGGCATCGGTGTTAAACGTTGCCGCTGGAAACGGCTTCACTTTGGATTGCTGTAGCACGCGCACGCGTCGTTTCTTCAGCCAAATCAGCACGCCGGTAGCGCTCAGCAGCGCGACCATCAGACCCATGATCGAGATCAGAATACGCCCGGGCAAACCAAGGATGCGTCCCGAATGCAACGGAAATTGCGCTTGCAAAAAGGTGTCGCCCGCGCTGCCCGTACCCGGGACACTGCCGCCTGCCGGACTGCCATCCTTGCCGTCAAAGTACAGCCATGCGTTTCCCAGCCCTCCATTCCCGTGATCATTGCCGGGTGTAAAAAATCCGACACCGTAAAGGCCATAAGAGGGGGCATAAAACAAACCTCCGGCCGGCAAGTTCCAGTCGCGTTTTGCTGCCGCAATAGCGGCAATTTCCAGCGCGCGTTCACGGCTGATAAGCGGTTCGATCGGTTTGTCGATAGGCTGCGGCGCGCGGGTATCGATAGCATTCGGGCTGAGCGTTGAAAATTTTGCTACCAAAGGCCGCATCAATTGGGTTTCCAGGTTCATCGATACCGAGGTGACGGCCAGTATCAGCAACAATCCCCACACCCAGACGCCGCCGGAGCGGTGCAAGTCGAAATTCAATTTGTGTCCGCCTTGTTTCCAGCGAAACGCGAACGACTTGCGCCAGCTGCGCCAGTTGGGAAAGGAGAGCCACAGCGCGATAAAACAGTCGAACACCCAGACCACGCCGATCAGGCCCATGAACCAGATGCCGAACTCGATGCCCCAGCCTGACGGGATATGCATCGTGTAATGCAGCTTGTACAGAAATGGCAACAGGTTTTCACGGCTGAGAGAAATTTCTCCCCACATCCGCTTGCCTTGCACTTCACCGCAGGCCGGATCAATGGCGATTTGATTGAAGCCAAGCTCGAACGGCTTGCCGGTAGCCGGATCAATGCGTCCCTCGACTACCAGTTGCGAGGCGTGCCCAGGCTCTTCCTGGGTCAGCACATATCGGACCCGGACCCGCGGGTCCGCTGCTTCTATGCGATTTGCCAGTTCCAGACCGGACAACACCGGCGTGCCGGAGATATCGGCGCCGCTCTTGGCCTCAAACAGCTGCGGATTCAGCCAGGCGTCCAGCTCGTGGTCCCAGGAGATCACTGCGCCAGTGGCACCGGCGATGAACAGAAAAATCGCAACCGCCAGCCCAAACCATCGGTGCAGCACAACGAACAGGGGACGCATCAATCAACCTCCGGAACTTAATATTTCCAATGCAACGCAACGCTAGCGTTGCGCGGTGCACCGTAAAACCCCTGGCCCCAGTACAGACTGGTCAGATATTTTTTATCGGTCACATTGTTGAGGTTGGCGGAGATGCTGAGCTGCTTGGTAATGTCGTAGCGCGCCATCAGGTTCAGCAATGCATAGCTGGCCTGGCGCGTCACGATGCCGCCGCCCTGGTCGCGTTGCGTATCGTCTTGCCAATTGACGCTGGCGCCCACTTTCATTTGCGCCAGCTGCGGCAGCTGATAAGTAGTCGAGACGCGCAGCAGTTTTCTCGGTACGTAGGTTCTGGCAGCGTTGCCGTCGCTGCCGCTGATGGACAATTGGGTGTAGCCGACGCTGGCTTGCAAGCCTTCGGCCAGTTCGCCGGAAAGATCCAGTTCCAAGCCCTGCGACTCTGCATCGATACCGGTGTAATACGCTTTGGCGCCGACATAACCGGCTTGCTCCGCCGCATTGCTTTGTTTGGTCTTGAAAACGGCTACCGATGCATTGAGCTTGCGGTCGAAAAACTCGCTTTTCAGCCCTAGCTCGACACTTTTCCCTTTGACCGGGTCAAGAGGATTGCCTTTGACGCCGGTTTGGGTTTGCGGATTGAATATGGCGCTGTAGCTGGCATAGGCAGACAGATTCTTGCTCAAGTCAAGCACCACACCAAGATACGGCGTGGTATCGCTGGCCGAGGTGCGGTGACCCACGCCGTAGCTTTGCCCGCTGCTCTCGGCGCGGGTAATGGTGGCGCCGGTAATCAATTTCAGGTCGTCGGCGAGATTGAAGCGCGCCGCTGCATACACACTCTTGCGCTTATCGACATAATTGCTGCCGTCTATGCCGGCGTCGAAGGTCGGCTGCGGATAATTGCCGGTCCAATTGTTCAGATCGGGCAACGGGGTGCCTATGCCTTGGCCGTAATGCGACACATCAGCCATGGTCGACTTCGACCAGTTCGCGCCGATGGTCAGATCATGTTCGCGGTCCGCCAGGAAGAATTTTCCGCTGGCCGACACATCGATTACCGTTTGCTTGTTTTCCGAGTCGTACTGCGACGGATAGCTATATAAGCCGGCGCCGGTTGTGCGGTCTGGCGTCGCTGCAGAGCCTGGACAGCGCCGGCTGCGTACTCTATGTCGGCACGCTGTCGAAAGTGCTGTTCCCCGGCTTGCGGCTCGGCTATCTGGTGGCGCCGCTGCCGCTGGTCGAGGCTATCGTCCAGGCCAAGGCGGTGATCGACCGCCATACCGCGATCGTGCCGCAGATGGTGCTGGCCGACTTCATCGCCGAAGGCCATTTCAACCGCCATATCAGGCGCACCCGGGACGCGTACGCGGAGCGGCGCGCGGCGCTGCTGGCGGCGCTCGATGCGGAACTGGCGGACCAGCTGGTATGCGGCCCGAGCGATGCCGGATTCGATGTTGCAGTGTATTTCAGGCAGCCGCACGATGAAGTCGCGATTGCGGCAGCGGCGCTGGCGCAAGGGATCGAAGTGCGGCCGCTGTCGCACTACGCCAGCACGCTGGCCCACGCCGCGCCCGCGTACAGCCAGTCGCAAGGATTGCTGCTGGGTTTTGCGTCGATTCCGGTGGCGCAGATCAGGCACGGCGTCGCTGTTTTGCGGCAAGTCTTGACAGAGGCATCGCTGGCGCACTGATCGAGTGCGCATCGGTATGGATTCTTTTGCCCTTCCTGGCACACTCTTCAGCATGTACTTTCAAACCATTTCCGCTTTCAGCAATGTCATTGATGTCACTGTCAGCATTCTTTATAGAGAGGAGCATGATTTCCTAACTTAAATTATAACTAACTGATTATTAAAGTAATTTTAAATTTGACCCATTTATTGCTCTCCTTGGTACGAACCAACAAGATTGGTTGTCCACCGCAAAAAGGAGAAAAGCAATGAATATCTTTAAAACGGGTCTGTTTGCAGCCCTTGCCGCTTTGGTTTTGGCGAACGCTGGCATCGCGAGCGCAACCATCATTTTTGAAACAGGAAATAATCCTCAGGCTGATGAGCAGAATATCGTCTTTAATGGAGCAGGTACCATTTCTGGCCCGGCCCTGACAGTTACAGGAAGGACCAATCAGAGCGACACAATTGTTGCATTCACGTCTTCTGAAAATCTGGTTACCCCGGCAAGTGGCCAGGCACGGGTCGAAGGTGCCGATGGTTCCTTTCAGGATCTATCTGTATATCTTCAGGAGGGAGGGACTTTTTCCGACCTTATCTTTAACCTGAACACGCCAAACACTATAAGCGGAAGCGCTCTTATCACTGTGCATCAACTTGTAGGCGCGGATGCCACTTTCACCCTGGCTCTGGGAAATGGGGATAATTTCTTGACGATTTTGGCAACTGACGGTCAACTAATCACCAGCGTCGACATTGACAGCAGCATTGGAGTGAATATGGTGAACATTGATGATGGAAGACAGTTCCGCATTAGCGGCATTCATGTTCCTGAGCCGACGCCCTTGTGGCTCCTCGGCATTGGTTTGCTGGGAATGGCAGCCGTGGGCCGGAGAGTAAGGCAACCGGCGTAATCAAGTGCAATTGAGAATGACAATGACAAACGGACCTGTTCTGTCATTTGCCTGAGGCCCGCCTAGTGCGGGCTTCTTTCTTCATGTTTTCGGCGCAGTCCGTGCCACCCCAGACGCTAGTCACACTGTCATTCTGGACCTGCGCTCGCGCTGTCAAAATCACCTTTGGGTTCGCCAATCGCATCACTCCCGCTACAATGCGCGGCATGGATATTTCGCTTTCCCAACCACGCATTGCCGCATTGCGCCAGGCCAGCGCGCAACAGGTCGCAGTCGAGATCGTGGCCGAAACCGGTTCGACCAATGCGGATCTGCTGGCGCGGTTGGAGCAGTTGTCGTCGCCGCTGCTGCTGGCGGCCGAAGTCCAGACTGCGGGACGTGGCCGGGCCGGGCGCAGCTGGCATTCCGTAGCCGGTGCAACGCTGACTTTTTCGCTCGCATGGCGCTTCCAGCGGCCGCTGCAGTCGCTGCTGGGCTTGCCGCTGGCAGTCGGCGTGGCGCTGGCGGAGGCGCTGGCGGCACTCGATGTTCCGGTCGCGCTGAAATGGCCGAACGATGTATTGAAGGACGGCAAGAAACTGGCAGGCATTCTGCTGGAAACGGTGGCCTTGCCTGCGTCGGTGCAGGCCGGGCAGCGCGGCACTTGGGCGGTGATTGGCATCGGTTTGAATTTGACCGTGCCGGACCAGCTCGAAGCGCAAATCGGCCACTTGGTAGCCGATGCGCGGTGGCTGGCGCGGATGGACCGCAGCCAGTTGCTGGCGGCATTGCTGAATGCGCTGGCGGAGGCGTTGACCCAATTCGAGGAAGGCGGGTTCAAGGCTTTCATGTCGCGCTGGAACAGCCTGCATGCGCATGCGGGGCAAATGGTGCGGATACTGGATCACGGGCAATTGTTGCAAGAGGGATGCGCAGTCGGCGTCGACGGGAGCGGCTGTCTGCTGCTGGATACCGCAGCGGGCCGCATCGCGGTGGTGGCCGGTGATGTATCGTTGCGGATCAGGGAAAATTGAATATGCTGTTATTGGTCGATGCCGGCAATACCCGGATCAAATGGGCGCTGGTCGATGCGCATGCGGGGCGGGACGCGCTCGGGCGCTGGAGCGCATGCGGCTCGGTCGCCCATGCCGAGGCCGGTACGCTGGCGCAGCTTTGGCAGGGCTTGGGAATGTCGCGCGCGCTGCTGTCGAACGTGGCGGGCGCTGCGCTGCGTCAGAGTCTGGAGGCCGCTTTGGCGGGCGCCGGATTGCCGCCAGCGCAGATTGCATGGTTCGCATCGGTGCCGCAACTGGGCGGGGTGCGCAACGGCTATCGCAATCCGGCCCAGCTCGGCTGCGACCGTTTCGCGTCGGTAATCGGCGCGCACGCATTGTTTCCGCAACAAGCATTGATCGTCGCCACCTGCGGCACCGCTACCACGGTCGATGCACTCACTGCGGACGGCGTTTTTTTGGGCGGAATGATCTTGCCGGGGCTGGGTTTGATGGCCAGTGCGCTGGCGCAAAACACCGCGCAATTGCCGCAAGTTGCAGAGCGCTTGCCGGCGTCGCAAGCATTTGCCGACAATACCGACGATGCGATCGTGGCGGGCTGCATCGCGGCCCAGGCCGGCGCGATCGAGCGCGCGGTTGCTGCCCATGCGCAGCAGCATCCGGCAGTGCAGTGCGTGCTGGCCGGCGGCGCCGCCGCGTATATTGCGCCGCAGCTGCGCGTGCCGTACAAAACCGTCGATAATCTGGTGCTGATCGGCTTACAGGTCGCGGCGCCGGGCACTGCGGATTCCCCATGTTGAAATTCATTTTCTGGATATTGTTGCTGGCGAATGCTGCGCTATTGGCTCTGAATCTGGGCGCTTTCGACGCTTGGGTGCCGGATGGGCGCGAGCCGCAGCGGATCAAAAGCCAAATCCATCCGGAGCAGTTGATCTTGTTGTCGGCCGGGGAAAAACCGCCTGCCGCTGCGGTTGCGCCGGTTGTGCCGGTTGTCGCTGAGCCTGCGCCGCCGGGCTTGATCGCCTGCACCGAAATCGGCAATTTCCCGCTTCTGGACGCCAAGCGCTTCGAGGAGCAAATCGCCGCACTGGCGCTGGGGCAGCGGCAATCGCGCCGCAATGTCAGCGCCATCGCCAGTTACATGGTGTATCTCCCGTCGCAAGGCGACCAGGCTAGCGCGCAAAAGAAGGTGGCCGAATTGCGCGGGCGCGGCGTGAGCAATTTCTTCATCATGCAAGACAACGCCAATCCCGATCTGCGCTGGGGCATTTCGCTGGGCGTATTCAAGACCGAGGCGGCAGCCAAAAAACAGCTGGCGACCCTGAAACAGCAAGGCGTGCAATCGGCCCGGATCGGTAGCCGTAGCGTCGCTACCAGCAATGTGGTATTCCAGCTGCGCGACCTGGAGTCAGCCGACAAGGCCGCGCTGGAACAGATCGCCGCCGATTTTCCGCAGCAGCAATTGCGTCGTTGCGAATAAGGGTGGAGCGCCAATCGCTTTTGGGTGATGCGATGTACTGAGGCTGGTATATTTTTTTCCCGCAACGAATATATGCGGAAAATGCCATAAAAACGGCAATACTCCCGGTTTATATTGAAATATTATCGATTGCATCGGGCCCCGGCGGCACGCGTGCCGCCGGATTGTCGCAGGAGCGACTAGGCTGCGCCCAGGTAAGCCTTGCGCACTGCATCGTTGCTCAGCAGGTTGGCGCCGGTATCGGCCAGCACCACGCGGCCGTTTTCCAGCACGTAACCGCGATCGGCCACATGCAGCGCCTTGTTGGCGTTTTGCTCGACCAGGAACACCGTCACGCCCTGTTCGCGGATGGTGCGGATTATCTCGAAAATCTGCGTGATGATCAAAGGCGCCAGCCCCAGCGTCGGTTCGTCCAGCAGCAGCAGGCGCGGCTTGCTCATCAGCGCGCGTCCGATCGACAGCATCTGCTGTTCGCCGCCCGACATGGTTCCTGCGCGCTGGTTGCTGCGTTCTTGTAGGCGCGGAAACAGCGTGAAAACGTGTTCGATGCCGTCCGCGATCTCATTCTTGCTGGCGAAGAAAGCCCCCATTTTCAGGTTCTCCAGCACGGTCAGGCTGGGGAACGCGCGCCGTCCTTCCGGCGAAATGCCGATTCCCATGCGCATGATTTCATGGGTTGCGCATTGGGTGATGTCGCGCCCTTCGAACACGATCTTGCCGCCGGAGGCGCGCGGTTTGCCGCACAGCGTCATCAGCAGCGTGGTTTTGCCGGCGCCGTTGGCGCCGATCAGGGTCACGATTTCCCCTTTTTTGACTTCGAGCGACACCCCGTGCAGCGCTTCGATAGCGCCGTAATGGGTGTGCACCTGCTCAAACTGCAACATTATTCTTCTCCCAGGTAAGCCTTGATCACGCGCGCATCGTTGCGCACCTCGGACGGCGTTCCGGTAATGATCGGCTTGCCGTGCTCCATCACCAGAATGCGGTCGGAAATGCCCATGATCAGGCTCATGTCGTGCTCGATCAGCAGTACGGCCACATTGTGTTCGCGCCGCAGACGGTCGATCAATTGCTGCAATTCCTGCTTTTCCTGCGGATTCAGGCCGGCTGCAGGCTCGTCCAGCAGCAGCAGGCGCGGCTTGGTGATCATGCAGCGCGCGATTTCGACCCGGCGCTGATAACCGTACGACAATGTGCCCGCTTCGCGGTTGGCCAAGGCGCGCAAGCCCAACTGGTCGAGCCAGTAAGCGGCGCGCTCCAGCGCTGCGGCCTCGCTGCGGCGATAGCTGGGCAATTTCAGCAAGCCTGGCAGCAAGCCAGTGCTGAGCTGGGTATGCTGCGCGACCAAGAGGTTTTCCAGCACGGTCAGGGTCTTGAACAGACGGATGTTCTGGAACGTGCGCACCAAACCGTGGCGCGCCACTTGATGGCTGGGCATGCCGGCGATCGCGGTGTCGTCGACCGATATCGAGCCGCTGGTAGGGCGGTAAAATCCGCTGATGCAGTTGAAGACCGTGGTCTTGCCGGCGCCATTGGGGCCGATGATCGCAAAAATCTCTTTTTGCATGACCGAAAAGGCGACTTCATCGACCGCCAGCAAGCCGCCGAAACGCATCGACAGCCCTGTCACTTTCAATAATGCGGCGCTCATTGCGGCAACTCCACGTGCGGACGGGTCGCGGGCAGCAAGCCTTGCGGCCGCCACATCATCATCAACACCATCACCAGACCGAAAAACAACATCCGGTATTCGGCAAAGCCGCGTGCCAGTTCCGGCAATACGGTCAGCAAAATCGCCGCCATGATCACGCCCAGTTGCGAGCCCATGCCGCCCAGCACCACAATGGCCAGGATCAATGCGGATTCGATGAAGGTAAACGATTCCGGCGTCACCAGCCCCTGGCGGGCGGCAAAGAAGCTGCCGGCCAATCCGGCAAAGGCGGCGCCCAGCGTAAACGCCGACAGCTTGACCTTGGTCGGATTGATGCCCAGTGAGCGGCAGGCGATTTCATCGTCGCGCAACGCTTCCCATGCGCGCCCCATCGGCATGCGGATCAGGCGGCTGGTCACGAAGTAGGTAAACAACACCAGCAGCAAGGCAATGAAATACAGAAAGATCACCATATCCCCGCCCTGATAGGTCAGCCCGAACATGTCATGAAAGGTGACGCCGCCTTCAACGCTGGCGGTGCGCGTCATTTCAATTCCGAACACGCTTGGCTTGGGAATGCCGGACACGCCGTCCGGGCCGCCGGTCAGGCTGGTCATGTTGTTGAGCAGCAGCCGGATGATTTCACCGAAACCGAGCGTAACGATGGCCAGGTAGTCGCCGCGCAGCCGCAGCACCGGAAAGCCCAGCAGGAAACCAAACGTTGCCGAAGCCGCTGCCGCCAGCGGTACGCATTGCCAGAACGTCAGGCCGAAATACTGGTTCAGCAGCGCATAAGTATACGCACCGACCGCATAAAACGCGACATAGCCGAGGTCGAGCAGGCCGGCAAAGCCGACCACGATATTCAAGCCCAGCCCGAGCACGATGTAGATCATCGCCAAAGTGACGACGTCCACGGTGCCGCGCGAGCCGAAGAACGGCCAGACTATGCCGATGGCCAGCAGCAACAGCACGATCGCGCGCTGTTGGTTCGGCTGCATCTTGGGCAGCGTCGGCCAGCGCACGCCGGCGCGTACCGTTGTCGTCGTGCGCGCCAGCCACGGCTTGGCGAGCTGGAACAGAAATACCGTGACCACTGCGATCAGCACCGGCGTCCAGTGCGCATGCAACACGACCTTGTACCCTTCGAACTGCAATTGCAGCCCCAGGATCGGGATTGTCAGAATGGCGGTTAATGCTGCCGCCGCCGCGGCATTCTTGAATGTATGTGCCATCAGGCGTCCGTTCTCATATTCGTTTATGCCAGTGCGCTAGCGCACTGGCTGCGTGCTGTCTTGCATTGGCTGCGCTTACACTTTTTCGACATCGGGCTTGCCCAGCAAACCAGTTGGACGAAATAGCAGAATCAGCACCAGCAGGCTGAACGACACCACATCCTTGTACTCGGAGGGCAGATAGCCGGCGGCAAAGGTTTCCGCCAAGCCCAGCAGTACGCCACCCAGCATTGCGCCCGGAATGCTGCCGATGCCGCCCAGTACCGCTGCGGTGAAGGCTTTGATGCCGACAATGAAGCCGATGTACGGATTGAGCTTGCCGATCGTCAAGGCGATCAGTACGCCGCCCACCGCAGCCAGCATCGCGCCCAGCACGAACGTGAAGGAAATCACGCGGTTGGTGTCGATGCCCAGCAGGTTGGCCATGCCCATGTCTTCGGCGCAGGCACGGCACGCGCGTCCCATGCGCGAACGGGCAATGAACAGCGTCAGCGCCACCATCAGTACCAGCGTGACGCCGACGATCAGCAAGCGCGAATACGGGATGGTGACAGTGAAATCGCTGCCCATCTGGAATTCGAGCGCGCCCGAGATCAGGATCGGCACCGACATGTCGCGCGAACCCTGGCCCAGCTGCACGTAGTTTTGCAGGAAGATCGACATCCCGATGGCGGAAATCAGCGGCACCAGGCGCGGCCCGCCGCGTAGCGGCCGGTAAGCGACCCGTTCGACGGTCCAGCCGTACAGGCCGGTGACCAGGATCGAGACCAGCAGCGCTACGGTCAATACCAGCGGCAGCGGATAGCCGACTTGCACGCCGATTGCGGTCAGCGTCACCAGCCCGACATAGGCGCCGATCATGTAAATCTCGCCGTGGGCGAAGTTGATCATGCCGATGATGCCGTAGACCATCGTGTAGCCGATCGCGATCAGCGCATAGATCGCACCCAGACTCAGGCCATTGACGAGTTGCTGGGTAAGTTGGGGAAGCAGCTCATTCATTTATGTTTGCATGGGAAAAGGAAAGGATAAATGGCCGATGCCCCATTCGCATTGCGATGGGGCATCGGCATGGCTGTAATCAGGTTTGTCCGGAGGATTTCACCAGGTCCGATTACTTGGCTTCGGTTTTGGTCGCGTCCTTGTGCCAGGTATAGACAACAAATTTGAAGGACTTCAGATCGCCCTTGGCGTCGTATTCGACAGTGCCGATCGGAGTTTTGAACGGGTGGCTATGCAGGTAGGCGGCAACCTTGGTCGGGTCGGTGCTCTTGGCGCCGGCCATCGCGTCGGCAATCACTTTTACCGCCGAATAGGAAGATAACTGGAACGGTCCGCTGGCGTCACGCTTCTTGTCGCTGAAAGCCTTGACCAGTGCGGCGTTGGCAGGATCGGCAGCGAAGTCGGCCGGTAGCGTCACCAGCATGCCTTCGGAAGCAGCGCCGGCAATCGCGGTGATGTCCTTGTTGCCTACGCCTTCAGGGCCCATGAACACGGCCTTGATGCCTTGCTCGCGCGCCTGGCGCATCAGCATGCCCATTTCCGGGTGATAACCGCCGAAGTAGACAAAATCCACGCCTTGCGATTTGAGCTTGGTGATGACGGCCGAATAATCGCTGTCGCCGGCATTGATGCCTTCAAACAGCACCACTGGAATTTTTGCCGCTTCCAGGCCTTTCTTGACCGATGCGGCAACACCTTGACCATACGATTGCTTGTCGTGCAGCACCGCGGCTTTTTTAGGCTTGAGCTTTTCGACTACGTACTTGGCGGCGGCAGGACCTTGCTGGTCATCGCGGCCGATGGTGCGGAAAATGTATTTGTGCGGTTTGGTTTCAGTCAGCTGCGGCGCAGTGGCCGAAGGAGTGATCATGACCACGCCTTCATTCTCGTAAATATCGGAAGCGGGGATGGTCGAACCCGAACAAACATGGCCGATCACATATTTGATGCCCTGGCTGACGATTTTGTTGGCCACTGCCACTGCCTGCTTCGGCTCGCAAGCGTCGTCCATGATCACTGCTTCGAATTTATTGCTGCCGCCGGCTGCATTGATCTGCTCGATCGCAGTCAGCGCGCCGGCTTTGACCATGTCGCCATACTGCGTCACCGCACCGGTCATCGGACCGGCGATGGCGATTTTTACGGTTTCCGCGTGGGCGATGCCGGCCAGCGAAATGCTGGCGCTGACGGCCAGTGCAATTTTTGTAAGACGATTCAATGAGGTCATGAAAATTCTCCAATTAACTTGTGATTGTTGGGGTTCGTGGGGCTCTGTTGTGCAGCCACGACCATGCGGCACTTATTATGATTGCACGGCATTATAGGACAGAAAAAAGCGGTTTCAGCTATCGCCGCTGAACTTTTACGGGTATGCGAAGGGCTTCCGATTGCTTTCATTGTCTTTCCTGCCATTCTTGACCAGGTCATTGATATTGCGCTGGAACCGACGAAGCGCGCTGGATTACAGCAGATTGCGCTTTTCGGTCAGTTTGCCGTCGATCGATTCAAAAATCACGATCGTGCCGTCGCGGATATCGCCTTTTTCGTCAAACGACAGCGAGCCCTGAATCTTGCCGTTGAATGATTCCCGGCTGATTTCAGACAAATATGTTTTCGGGTCGGTTGTGTTGGCGCGTTGCATCGCTTGCGCAAACAGGTGAATGCCGTCATAAGCGAGAGCGGAATACGCGCCTGGCGCGCCGAATCTGGCTTTGTAGATTTCGGTGAAGGCGATGCCGGCCGACAGCCACGACGGCGGCACGCCTGCAATCGAGCAATAGAAATCGTTGTCTCCACTGCCTTGTGCATTCTTGATGGTGGAGGCATCGCACATCGCATCGCCTACTACGTATTTGGCGCTGGAACCGGCCTGGCGCAAGGCTTTCAGCAGCGGCATTCCGGTCGCTTCGTCGCCGCCGAAAAACACCACGTTGGCATTGGCGTCGATGATTTTTTGCGCCAGTTGCGTAAAGTCGACGCTGGCGCCGTCCACGCTATCTTGCTGGAGGGGGATGTTGGCGCGCTTGACGGTTTTGATGACTTCCTCCACCAACCCGGTTCCGAACAAGGTGCCGTCGTCGATCAGATACACCGATTTAGGATGCAATTTCTTCTGGATCAGCGTCCCCAGCGCGGCACCTTGCGCAATATCGTCGGCGGTGATGCGAAACGCGGTTTTCAGGCCCATGCGCGTGTATTTCGGATTGGTGGATACCGATAATTGCGGAATCCCGGCGCTCGCATATAACGGCGCGGCGGCAATCGTCACGCCGGAATTGAAATGGCCGAACACGGCGGCCACTTTTGCATCGATTAAGCGCTTGGCGGCAAGGATGCCTTCCTGCGGCGACGCTTTATCGTCTTCGATGGCAAGTTCGAAATGGGCGCGCTTGCCGTTGATCATGAAGTAATCCTTGTTCAACTCATCGACTGCCACTTCGGCGCCGTGCGCCATGTCTTTGCCGTATTGCGCCAGCGGTCCACTCATCGGCCCGGCCACGCCGATTTTTACGGTGACTTCGCGGCTGCACGCGCCCAGCAAAGCGAGTGCGGCAAGGATGACTGCGATGCGTTGGAATGGATTCATTTGTGCCCTCCTGAAAATGCGGGTTAGCGCATGATGATAGTGCGATAAAGCACTTTTTGCGCGGAAAAATAATCCCGGTGGCGCTGTCTCTAGCAGTGCAGCATGTCGTTGTGTTAATTTTAATATCGGGAGTATTGCCATAAATCATAGGGATTGCGCATTATTTATCTACGATATTAAAAATACAATGCCCTGTATGATTACGATGCACGGATGGACGTGGCCGCCGATGCTGCAATTGCGGCGGCCTCCGCTGCCGGTATCGGAGGTTTGCCGATTCCGCCATACCGGGCGTCCATTCCAGGCATACGCATGGTTGCGGTGTCGCGATGTTTCACTGGCCGGGCTCTTTTTTATCGGCAGCGCCATTGCCCTTGTCTATGCGCGCCAAAAATAGAATGAATAGCGCGAATACCGTGCTCAGAACTGCTGTTAGTTCCCGGCCCATTCCGATGGCGATTCCGATGGCGGCGGTCAGCCAGATGCTGGCGGCAGTTGTCAGCCCTTTTATCTCTTGTTCCTGGCTGAGTTTAATGATGGCGCCGGCCCCGAGGAACCCGATGCCGGCAATGACTCCCTGCAAGACCCGGCTCATGTCATTCATGTTGGTTCCCGCCTGGAGCGGCACCAGAACAAACACCGTGGCGCCCAAAGCCACCAGCATATGGGTGCGAAATCCTGCAGAAGACCCGGCCAATTCCCTTTCATAGCCAAGGATGCCGCCGAGCAGCACCGCCATGAAAAGGCGCACGCATGTCCGCGTCAGTTCGGCGGCGTCCGGAATATCCGAAAACTCCTGTTGTATTGTGGTCCACACTTCCAGCCACCATCCATTCATCGGTACTCCTTTTTTATCGCAAGAGCGCAGAGGCCCCCACGAAATTGTGGGGCCGTTCCAGCGGCTTGACCGGGATTGCCCGCTGTTTATATCACCAACATCCGTGGTCTCGCTTTGATTGCACGCATCGGATAGCGACGCACATTCCGGGCGTTGGCGCTATCTGCATCGCGCAATAGCAAGAGTAAATACTCTTTTTGGCAAGTTTACAAACGATAACTGCGCAAATCGGCGCCGGGATGCGCAGGCGCTGCACGCAATCGCTTTCCGGTCCTGTTGGGGCCGACGATTTTCCCTGTAAAATCGCGGAAAACTTTTCAGGATCTGCCATGACCGCACTCACCCAGCTTGATCCCCATCCCCGGGGCGATTTAACTTCTGTCGCGCCGGAAATCAAGGCCGAAATCCTCGCCGAAGCGTTGCCTTATATCCGCAAATTCCACGGCAAGACGATCGTCATCAAATACGGCGGCAATGCGATGACCGACGAGCGCCTGAAGCACGGCTTTGCGCGCGACGTGATTTTGCTCAAGCTGGTCGGCATGAACCCGGTGGTGGTGCATGGCGGCGGCCCGCAAATCGATAGTGCACTGAAAAAAATCGGCAAGCAGGGCACTTTCGTGCAAGGCATGCGTATCACCGATGAAGAAACCATGGAAGTGGTGGAGTGGGTGCTGGGCGGCGAAGTGCAGCAAGACATCGTGATGCTGATCAATCATTACGGCGGCCAGGCAGTCGGCCTGACCGGCAAGGACGGCGGCTTGATCCGCGCGCGCAAGATGCAGATGCCGGACAAGGAAAAGCCGGGCGAATTCCTCGATATCGGTTTCGTCGGCGAAATCGATGCGATCAACCCGGCGGTGGTCAAGGCGCTGCAGGACGACGCTTTCATTCCGATCATTTCACCGATCGGTTTCGGCGAGGACGGCCAGGCGTACAACATCAACGCCGATGTAGTCGCCGGCAAGATCGCTGAAATCTTGCGCGCCGAAAAGCTGATCATGATGACCAATATCGCCGGCGTGCAAGACAAGCAAGGCAATCTGGTGACCGACCTGACCGCGCGCGAAATCGATGAAATGTTTGCCGACGGCACCATTTCCGGCGGCATGCTGCCGAAAATTTCCTCGGCGCTGGATGCCGCCAAATCGGGCGTCAACACCGTGCATATCGTCGACGGCCGCATTGCCCATTCTTTGTTGCTGGAAGTGCTGACCGAACAGGCGTTCGGCACCATGATCCGCAGCCACTGATTTGCGCTCCGCCGCTGGGCCGCTGTGGCTGTTCGATCTCGACAATACGCTGCATAACGCGTCCCACGCGATTTTCCCCGCGATCAACGCCAACATGAATGCGTTCATCGCGCAGGCGTTGGGCAATGCGAGCGGGCCGGCCGATCCCGAGATCGTGAATGCGATCCGGATCGATTACTGGCAGCGTTACGGCGCGACCCTGCTCGGCATGGTCAAGCACCACGCGGTGCGGCAGGCGGATTTTTTGCAGGCCGCCCATCGTTTCGACGATGTCGGAGCGATGATCCGCGCCGAGCGCGGTCTGGCGAAATTGCTCAAGCGCTTGCCAGGGCGCAAGATATTGCTGACCAACGCGCCGTATCAGTATTCGCGCGCGGTGCTGCGCCACCTCGGCTTGCACCGGCATTTTGCCGCGCATATTCCGATCGAATCGATGCGGGTGCACGGCAAGCTGCGGCCCAAACCGTCTAGCCTGATGCTGCGCCAGTTGATGGCCAGGCAGCGGGTGCGCGCCAGCCGTTGCATCCTGGTCGAGGATACCGCGGCAACGCTGAAAACCGCGCGCGCGCTGGGCATGCGCACCGCTTGGGTGACGCAATATCTGAATCCGCCCAAGCGCAGTGCGCGCGCCGTTTATATTGACGTCAAGGTAAAGTCGGTACGGCAATTGCCCGCACAACTGCATCGTTTGCGGTGATTTTAACGCGGCATATGATATTGAGAGTATTTTTGAAGCCGTAATAAAAACATGCGGGAGATTAATGATTTTTTATCATACTCCCGTTATTATTGCGTGCGCTCCTGGGTCCGTTGCAGAGACCTGTGGCGATCCTGCAACCGTGCATTCCTTTTTCGAGAATATGGCAACAGTTAAACCCGGTGAGCGCAAGCTCCAAATATTGCAGGCGCTGGCGGTCATGCTGGAACAGCCGAAAAGTGAAAAAATTACCACCGCAGCACTGGCGGCACGGCTGGCCGTGTCGGAGGCGGCGCTGTACCGGCATTTTGCCAGCAAGGCCCAGATGTTCGAGGGGTTGATCGAATTCATCGAGTCATCGGTATTCGGCTTGATCAACCAGATTGCCGAGCAGCAAAATGACGGGCTGTCGCAGGCGCAAGCCATTACTACGATGCTGCTCAACTTTGCCGAGCGCAATCCGGGCATGACGCGGGTGATGATAGGCGAAGCGCTGGTCAATGAAGACGTGCGGCTGCAAGCGCGCATGAACCAGTTCATCGAGCGTATCGAACTGGCGCTCAAGCAATCGTTGCGCATCGCCGTCACGCAGGGGCACGCGAAGGAAGCCGAAGTGGCGGCGCGCGCCAACCTGATTGTCAATTTCATCATCGGCGGTTGGCATCGTTTTGCCAAGACCGGTTTCAAGCAATTGCCGTCCGGTAGTCTGGATGGGCAAATCACCTTGCTGCTGGTGTAATGCCCGGCCCGCAGTTCCGGCTCAGGCGTCCTCGGCCGGCAGCATTTTGTTTTGCCGCAAGATCAGTTCAAATTCGTCGGCAGGCACGGGACGGCTGAAAAAATAGCCTTGCATCTCGTCGCAATGATTGCGTCGCAGGTAAGCCAGCTGGGCGGCGGTTTCGACCCCTTCGGCGATCACGTTGATCCGCAGGCTGTGCGCCAGCGAAATGATCGATGCCACGATCGCCGCGTCATCGGGATTGAGGGTGATATCGCGCACGAACGATTGATCAATTTTCAACACGTCGATCGGAAACCGCTTCAGATAAGACAGGCTGGAATAACCGGTGCCGAAGTCGTCGATCGAGAGCTGGACTCCCAGCGCCTTGAGATCGCGCAAAATTCCGATCGCATGTTCGACGTCGGTCATGACCAGGCTTTCGGTCAGTTCGATTTCCAGATATTGGGCGGCCAACCCGGTTTGCTGCAGCTTGACGGCGATCGTCTTGACCATGTCCTGCTGTGCGAACTGGATCGCCGAGAGGTTGACTGCAACCCGCAAATAGCCCAGCCCGGCCAGTTGCCAGGCCCGGTTTTGCGTGCATGCGGTGCGAATCACCCAGGCGCCGATAGGCACGATCAAGCCGGTTTCCTCGGCCAGCATGATGAAGCGGTCGGGTGCAATCATGCCCAAAGTCGGATGTTGCCAGCGGATCAGTGCTTCCATCCCGACGATGTGGCCGCTGCGCAAATCCACCTGCGGCTGATAATGCAGCACGAATTCATTGCGCTCCAGCGCATTGCGCAAGTCGCCTTCGAGTCGCAATCTTTCCAACGCCCGCGCATTCATGCTCTCTGCATAAAACTGGATATTGTTGCGGCCGCTTTCCTTGGCGCGATACATCGCGATGTCCGCATGTTTTATCAGTATCTCCGGGTCATCGCCATCGGTCGGATAAATGGCGATGCCGATACTGCATTTCTGCTGGAAATTATGGCCATGGATCGATAGCGGTTGCGCGATCGTGTCCATGATCTGCTGAATTGCTTCCAGCGTCAGGGGCGCATCGCTTCGTTCTTGCAGCACCAGCACGAACTGGTCGGCGCTTAAGCGGGCTACGGTATCGGTTTCCGGCACCGCTTCCAGCAGCCGGTTGCCAATCGCCTTGAGCAGCATGTCGCCGGCCTTGTGGCCGAGCGTGTCGTTGACGAACTTGAAGCGGTCGAGATCGGCTGAAATGACCCATACAGGCCGGGCTTCGCAAGTTGCATAGGCAATCGCCTGGCTTAAGCGGTCGCCCAGCAAATTGCGATTGGCCAGCCCGGTCAAACTGTCGTGGCCCGCCTGGAATTCCAGTTCGGCCTGATAGCGCTTGTTGGCGGTGATGTCATAGCTGGAAACCACGAAATGATGGACCTGGCCGGCTTCGTCCCTGACGGGCGCAAAATAGATTTCCACCCAAAACAGCGTGCCATCCTTGCGGTAATTGCGCACAACCGCATGGCCTTCCTGCCGGTTGCGCACTGCTTCCTGAATACTTTCGATGGTTTCCTGTCTGTGGTCATCGCGAAACATGAAGCGTAAATCGCGTCCGATTACTTCAGCCGCCGTATAGCCTGTCATCCGTTCAAAAGCCGGATTCACATATTCGATCGTATAGTCAGGTGCGGTCGCGCTGGTGATGAAGATCGAGTTGGCGCTCGATTGCACCGCGCTTTCCAGTATCTGCAAGCGGCGCTCGGTTTTTTTGCGCGTGGCAATATCGGCGTTCAGTTTTTGATTCGAAAGCTGCAATTCGGCGGTGCGTACATTTACCAGCGACTGGATGCGTCTGGAGCGCGATGACAGCGTATGCACGTAAGCAGCTGCCAGCATGCTGAGCAGCGCGCTTACCACCAATGCATACAGTGCATTATTGTTGGTCTTGTAAAACGGCTCGGAAACAGCCGAGACTGTCATGTTCCAAGGCGTGCCGGCAACCTCGAAGGGTATGGATACCGTGGTCGGTTGATTATAAAAAAGCCAGTGCGGCAATACGCTGGCATGATCCGCCGCCGGCATGTCGTTGGTGGTGGCACTCGTGCGAAAGGCAAGGTATTTGTCATCTGGCACGGCATTGGCGTAGACGCTGATGCTGGCATCAACCTGGCTCGTCAGCTGGGTTTTGGCGAGAATTTGCTTGATCAATTCGCCGCCGCGAAAAGCCGCTGTCGTGTCTCCGATCAGCGCTTGCCGTCGCGACGCTACATCGTGCAGGCTCGCGTTTGGCCGGTACACCGGCATCAATACCAGAAAACCGCGCTGCTTGTCCGGTTCCTGCGCGAGCCGGAACAAACTGGTAGCGGCCGGCCGACCGCTGTCGGTAGCGCGCTGCATCGCTGCCGCTTGTTCTGTCTGAACATTGGCATCGAGCCCGAACGCCGCTTCATTGCCTTGCACCGGTTCGACGTAATCGACTACCCGATAAGAAGGTCTGGCGTCAGCAATCACGCGTTCCTGATCATTGACTTCCATTATCGCGAAATCCGGATAGCTTTTGCGTTTCTCCGCTTCAAAAGCCGGACGCTGAGCATCGGAAATAATGCGATGGAAGCTGAAGTTGAGCACGTACGGATAACGGTCCAGTAACGGGCGGGTAAAGATGCGAAATTGTTCCCGGCTTACTGTGGGAGTAGTCACGAAAAACTGATTGATTGCGACCAGTGCCATGATGGCATTATTGAGCTCGTTCTGGACCGTTTGCAGGCAGATCGCGGCATTTTGCCTGAATCCCGCTTCCATTTTTTGATTTTCCAGATACCGGCTACCCCCGAATAGTGCCGCTGTGGCAACAAGTCCTGCCAGCAAGGTCAGCAATGCCGGCATAAATGCAGAAAAAGGCATGTGTTCAGGCAATACGTGAATGTCATTGTTGGCGGGGTGGGGGTTAGGCATGAATTGCAATAAAGTAATTTTCTAGTGGGAAGCAGTATATTTTGCTCCGCATTGTGCGTGGCAGAAACGGGCAGCCAGTCATTCTATAATCCGTAAAAGTCCTACACTATAGCGTGCTGTATTCGTATTGGTAGCGATTGGCGCTACTGATGGCCGGAGTAATTTTCCTTCTTTTCTTATTTGAAAGCCTGTTTTCCGTGTCGCTTCCTTCTGCTTTAACTTCCGTCAACGCTTCCAGCGACGACAGCGATGTTTTCGCGCTGCTCGACGATTGTGGTGCCGATGCAACTGATCCGCGCTCCCGTCTTTACCTGCAACATGTCGATACATTAAGTTGTCGCGACCGTAATGCATTTCCTTCCCTGCTTATCCAGTTGGAGCAGGCACTGCAACAGGGCTTGCATGCCGTGGGCCTGTTCGCTTATGAGCTGGGCGCTGAATTGATGGAAACTGCGCAACATCCGCTAGAACAACCGCTGGCGCAAATTCTGTTGTTTAAAAGCTGCCGGCAACTTTCTGCCGAGCAAGCACAGGCATGGCTGGAACAGCAAAGTAAAAAATCGCAGCCGGCAGGCGTTGCAAATATACAAGCCAATATCAGTGAAGCGCAGTTTGCGCAGGCCATCGCCCGGATTCGCGCTTATATTGCGGCCGGTGACATCTATCAGGCTAACTACACTTATCGTTTGCGTTTTAGCGCTTTTGGCAGTTTGCATGCGCTATACCTGCGTTTGCGCGGCCGTCAACCGGTGCCATATGGTGCATTGATCGCGTTACCGGACGGGCGCGCAGTACTGTCGCTTTCGCCGGAGTTGTTTGTACGGCACGAAAATGGCCGGATGATCGCCTCGCCGATGAAAGGTACCGCGCCAGCAGGCTGTGACCCGCAGCAAAATGCGGATAATGCACGGGCCCTGGCAAGCGACCCCAAGAATCGGGCGGAAAATCTGATGATTGTCGATTTATTGCGCAACGATCTTGGGCGTGTTGCAGCGCTGGGCTCGGTAACTGTGCCGGAATTATTCCAGGTTAAGCGTTACAGCCGCGTATTGCAGATGACGTCTACCGTGCATGCGCAGCTGCGCCCGGATGTCACTTTGGAACAGATCTTCGCGGCGCTTTATCCTTGCGGCTCCATTACAGGAGCGCCCAAGCGACGTGCGATGCAGGTTATCCGGGAACTGGAGCCCGATGCGCGCGGAATATATACGGGCGGTATTGGTTGGTTCGATCCGGTCGTTAATAATACGACGCAAAAAATCGCTGATTTCTGTCTTTCCGTTCCAATTCGCACGCTGGTCTTGCAAGCGCCGCTTTTGGATGGCACCCGTCCCGGAGAGATGGGAGTCGGCGCAGGTATCGTGCACGATAGCGAAATCGCCGCCGAATATGCCGAGTGCCAGTTGAAAGCACGATTTCTTACCGGTTTGCCGCATGAGTTTGTTTTGTTTGAAACGCTGCATGCGACCCATTCCGATGGTTATCGCCATCTTGCGCTGCATTTGCAGCGCCTGCGAGCCTCCGCCGATTACTTCGGCTTTGTGTATAGAGAAGACAACGTGCGCAAGACGCTGGAGAATGCGCTCGATAATTTGCAGCCGGATCGCACATATCGAGTCCGGTTGTCATTGGATCATGCGGGCCAGTGCACATTGGACGCCGCGCTGCTGACTCCTTTGCCGGCAGAAGTCACGGTATTGATCGGAGCGCATCCCACCGATGCGGCCAATGTGTTTTTGCGTCACAAGACAACAGTCAGAGCAAACTACGATGCCAGCTGGCGTGCTGCCGAGGCGCAAGGGGCGTTCGATACCATATTCACCAATACCGCAGGCGAATTAACCGAAGGCGGACGCAGTAATATTTTTTTGAAATTACAGGGTTGCTGGTATACGCCGCCGCTGGCATCCGGCGTTTTGCCCGGCGTGATGCGTAGCGTATTGCTGGCCGACCCACAATGGTCCGCCGCCGAGCGCCGTTTGACATTGGCAGATTTAAGAACGGCCGAAGGCATCGTGGTTTGCAATGCGTTACGCGGGGCGGTGTCGGCAGTAGTTCGGTGGTAGCGTCATGCCATTTGCCAGAATCTGTAA
>Ga0366796_1009_pt1 | contig 39100 bp, 40 predicted proteins | sample BONcelN113001D13_FD_207047 | JGI IMG/M metagenome (GOLD analysis project Ga0366796, IMG submission 207047) | Enriched cells from coal bed in the Powder River Basin, Montana, United States - BONCAT cells N11 rep3 HSBNCT.N11.300.1.D13 ... | reverse complement strand
ATGCACGCCCGAATATTACAAATGGAACCAGTGGATGTTCCTGAAGATGCTCGAAAAAGGCATCATCTATCAAAAAACCGGCACCGTGAACTGGGACCCGGTAGACCAAACGGTACTGGCCAATGAGCAAGTAATCGACGGTCGCGGCTGGCGCTCCGGCGCGCTGATCGAAAAGCGCGAAATCCCGATGTATTACGCGAAAATCACCGATTACGCGGAAGAATTGCTGGAATACGTAGACCATAAGCTGCCCGGCTGGCCCGAACGCGTGCGGCTGATGCAGACCAACTGGATCGGCAAATCGACCGGCGTGCGCTTCGCGTTCCCGCATGAGATCCAGGACGCCGACGGCAATCTGATCCAGGACGGCAAGCTGTGGGTATTCACCACCCGCGCCGACACCATCAAGGGCGTTACTTTCTGCGCGGTAGCGCCGGAACACGCGCTGGCTACCTTTGCCGCAGCCAGCAATCCCGAACTGGCCGAATTCATCGCCGAATGCAAGCTCGGCGGCGTAGCCGAAGCCGACATGGCGACGATGGAAAAGAAAGGCATGCCGACCGGCCTGCAAGTCAAGCATCCGTTGACCGGCAAGCTGATCGACGTCTGGGTCGGCAATTACGTGCTGATCACCTACGGCGACGGCGCAGTGATGGGCGTGCCTGCGCATGACGAACGCGATTTCGCGTTTGCGCAAAAATATGTATTGCCGATTCAGCCGGTGATCGCCGTCGAAGGTAAAACTTTTTCCACCGAGAGCTGGCATGACTGGTACGGCGACAAGGAAGCGGGACACTGCGTAGATTCCGGCAAATACGACGGCCTGAATTATCAGCAGGCGGTAGATGCGATCGCCGCCGATCTGTCGGCACTCGGCCTGGGCGAAAAGAAGATTACTTACCGGCTGCGCGACTGGGGCATTTCGCGCCAGCGCTACTGGGGCACCCCGATCCCGATCATTCACTGTGCCGACTGCGGCGCGGTACCGGTGCCCGAAAAAGACTTGCCGGTAGTGTTGCCGGAAGACTGCGTGCCGGACGGCAGCGGCAATCCGCTCAACAAGCACGAGCAATTCCTGCACGTCGATTGCCCGCAATGCGGCAAAGCGGCGCGACGCGAAACCGATACCATGGATACTTTCGTCGATTCGTCGTGGTATTACATGAAATACACGTCGCCCGGATCAAACGATACGATGGTCGATGCGCGCAACGATTACTGGATGCCGATGGACCAGTACATCGGCGGCATCGAGCATGCGGTGATGCATTTGCTGTACGCCCGGTTTTGGACCAAGGTGATGCGCGACTTCGGCCTGGTCAAGTTCAACGAACCGTTCGTCAATCTACTCACCCAGGGCATGGTGCTCAACGAAACCTATTACCGCGAAGAGGCCAGCGGCAAGAAGACCTGGTACAACCCGGAAGACATCGCGCTGGAACTGGACGAGAAAGGCCGTCCGCTGGCCGCCAAATTGCAAACCGACGGCTTGCCGGTCGCCATCGGCGGCACCGAAAAAATGTCGAAGTCGAAAAACAACGGCATCGACCCGCAAGCCCAGATCGACCAGTACGGCGCAGACACCGCCCGCCTGTTTACGATGTTCGCATCGCCGCCGGAGCAAACGCTGGAATGGTCGGGCACCGGTGTCGAAGGCGCGAACCGCTTCCTGCGCCGGGTGTGGGCTTTCGGTTATGCGCAATCCGGCCGTATCGCTGCTGCCGGCGCTGTAAATAGCGCAAGCCTGAACAATGAACAAAAAAACCTGCGGCGCGAAATCCACAAGATCTTGCAACAGGCCGATCACGACCTCAAGCGCATCCAGTACAACACCGTGGTTTCGGCCTGCATGAAAATGCTCAATACGCTGGAAGCGGCCAAACTCGATGACGGCGCCATATCCAATGCGGTCGTCGCCGAAGGCTTGTCGATCTTCCTGCGCGTGCTGTATCCGGTCGCGCCGCATATCACGCACGCGTTATGGCAGGAACTCGGTTTTGCCGGCGTGCATGGCGACATCCTCAATGCAGCCTGGCCGCAAGTCGATCCGGCAGCGCTGGAACAGTCGGAAATCGAAATGATGATTCAAGTCAACGGCAAACTCCGCGGCAGCATCACCGTGGCCCGGGATGCCGACAAGGCGACGATTGAAGCTGCTGCGCTGGCCAATGAAAATGTCCAGCGCTACCTTGAAGGCGCGCCGAAAAAAATCATCGTGGTGCCCGGCAAGCTCGTCAACATTGTTGCCTAAGCCCTTGCATAACTTCAACGCCAACCGGAATTGCTCATGACGTCAGGCCGCCCTGCATTACTGAAGTACGCTTTCGGCCTGCTGCTGGCCGCAATGCTGTCCGCCTGCGGCTTTCATTTGCGGGGAGCGGCCGACATGGCAATGCCGTTCAAATCGATATATCTCGGCTTTCCCGACACTTCCACGCTGGGTAATGCGCTCAAGCGCAATATCCGGGGTGCCGACAGCACGGTTATTGTGCCCGACGCCAAGGACGCTGAAGCGATTCTGGAGGCATTGTCCGAAAGGCGTGAAAAATCCGTTCTATCGCTGAACAATCAGGGCCGGGTACGCGAATACACGCTGGTTTATGCATTCAAATTCCGCGTCAGGGATAACAAGGGCAATGAATTATTGGCCCCGACCGAAATCAGGCTGACGCGCGACATCAATTACGATGAAACCCAAACGCTGGCCAAGGAAAGCGAAGAAGCGATGCTGTATCGCGACATGCAAAGCGATCTGGTGGCGCAGATACTGCGGCGGCTGTCCGCCATCCAGCGCCAGCCGTGAGGGCATCCGATGCAGTTGCGACCTGATGCCCTCGATGCGCATTTGGCCAAGCCGCTGGCGCCGCTGTATGTAATCACCAGCGACGAGCATTTGCTGGCACTGGAAGCTGCGGACAAAATCCGCAAAGCGGCGCGCACGCAGGGTTTTTCGGAACGCGAAGTGCTGACCGTCGAGCGCAACTTCAAATGGGGCGAACTGCTTGCCGCCAGCCAGTCGCAATCGCTGTTCGGCGACAAAAAACTCATCGAACTGCGGCTTCCGACCGGCAAGCCGGGCAAGGACGGTGGCCAGGCTCTGCAGCAATATGCGGCAGCCGTGAGCCAAGTCGGTAGTGATACCGTCACCATCATCACGCTCCCTAAACTCGACTGGGCCACGCAAAAATCCGCCTGGGTCGGTGCCTTGCAACAAACCGGCGTATATCTCGACATTGCATTGGTTGAGCGTGCGCAACTGCCGGCCTGGATCGGTATCCGGCTGGCAGCGCAGCAGCAAAGCGCCGAGCGCCGCAGCGTGGACTTCATCGCCGACCGGGTCGAGGGCAACTTGCTTGCCGCCCACCAGGAAATCCAGAAACTCGGCCTGTTGCATCCGCCGGGCGCACTGAGTTTCGAGCAAATCCAGGATGCGGTGCTCAATGTGGCGCGCTACGATGTGTTCAAGCTCAACGAAGCGATGCTGGGCGGCGATACGGTGCGACTGGTGCGCATGGTGGAAGGCCTGAAAGGCGAAGGTGAAGCGCTGCCGCTGGTATTGTGGGCGGTCAGCGAAGAAATCCGCACCCTGCTCAAGCTGCAGGCAGGCATTGAACAAGGGCGCGCACTGGGCCAGTTGCTCAAGGAATACCGGATCTGGGGGCCGCGTGAAAAGCTGATGCAGCCGGCGCTGCGGCGGCTATCGCTGAAAACGCTGGAGGCCGCACTGCAAGAAGCGGCGCAAGTCGATAAGATGATCAAAGGTTTGCGCGCCCCGGCATTTTCAGGCGACGCCTGGGATGCATTGCTGCAACTGGGCTTGAAAGTGGCACGCGGTTATTGAGAACACCCGAAGAAAACGCATCAAGACAAAAAAACATCATGGATATCAAACACTATATGCACGACCTCGGCCAAAAGGCCAGGAGCGCTTCCCGCGCGATGGCCAAAGCCGATACTGCCGCCAAAAATCAGGCGCTACTGACGATTGCCGGCGCGATCCGGCGCGATGCGGCACTGCTGCGCGCCGCCAACGAACAGGACCTGACTGCGGCGCGCAGCAGCGGCCTGTCCGACGCGATGCTGGATCGGCTGAGCTTGTCCGACAAGGCGATTGCGACCATGGCCGAAGGATTGGAGCAGATCGTCTCCCTGTCCGACCCGATCGGCGAAATCTCCAATCTGAAATTTCGCCCGAGCGGGATCCAGGTCGGCCAGATGCGGGTGCCGCTGGGCGTGATCGGCATCATTTACGAGGCGCGCCCGAACGTGACGGTGGATGCCGCTGGCTTGTGCATCAAGAGCGGCAATGCGACCATCCTGCGCGGCGGCTCGGAAGCGATCCACTGCAACCAGGCGCTGGCGAAAATCGTCCAGGAAGGTCTGGCTGCCGCCGGGCTGCCGCACGATGCGGTGCAAATCGTCGAAACCACCGACCGCGCTGCAGTGGGCGAACTGATCACCATGCCGCAGTATGTGGACGTGATCGTGCCGCGCGGCGGCAAGGGCTTGATCGAACGCCTGATGCGCGATTCAAAGGTGCCGATGATCAAGCATCTGGACGGCATCTGCCACGTCTACATCGACGACAAGGCAGATCTGACCAAGGCGACGGCGGTTGCCTTCAACGCCAAATGCCACCGTTACGGCACCTGCAACACGATGGAAACGCTGCTGGTGGCGCGCAGCATCGCAGCCCGGGTGCTGCCGCAACTGGCCGAACTGTTCGCCGGCAAACAAGTGGAATTGCGCGCCGATGCCGAAGCGCAAGTCCTCCTGGCCGGCTATCCGCACCTGATCGCCGTTACCGAAGAAGACTGGCAGACCGAATACCTGGCCCCGATCCTGGCAGTAAAAATCGTCGACGACATGGATCAGGCGATCGACCACATCAACACCTATTCTTCCAAGCATACCGACGCCATCATTACCGAAGATTATTCACGCGCGATGCGTTTCCTGCGCGAAGTCGATTCGGCTTCGGTGATGGTGAATGCATCGACCCGCTTTGCCGACGGTTTCGAATACGGGCTGGGTGCCGAAATCGGCATCTCGAACGACAAATTGCACGCACGCGGCCCGGTCGGACTGGAAGGCTTGACCTCGCTGAAATACATCGTGCTCGGGCATGGGGAAATTCGTGAATAAATTTGCCATGCAGACGGAGTGTTGCCTTGCAAGGCAACACCGTTACGCAGGCGCGGGGCAATGCCCTGCAAAACCCCTGTTCCAACACGGCGAAGTGCGCCAATAATCCATTCGCTACAACGCTCACCCTCAAGGAATTCCGCATGCTCTGGATCAAATCGCTGCACATCGTCTTCGTCGCCTCCTGGTTCGCCGGCCTGTTTTATTTGCCGCGCATCTTCGTCAATCTGGCAATGGAAAGCGAACCGATTGCAATCACCCGGCTGATGATAATGGCACGCAAGCTGTTCCGCTTCATGACCATCCTAGCGATACCGGCCGTGATCTTCGGCCTGTGGCTGTGGCTCGGTTACGGTATCGGCAAGGGTCCGGGCAATGGCTGGCTGCACGCAAAGCTGGCGGTGGTGCTGCTGATGCTGGGCTATCATCACGCTTGCGCGCTGCTGCTAAAGAAATTCGAACTGGGACGCAACACCCACAGCCATACCTGGTTCCGCTGGTTCAATGAAATCCCGGTGATCGCTTTGCTGGTTGTCACCGTGCTGGTCGTTGTAAAACCGTTTTAATCCCGAGCCCACCATGACAAAAACCTGTGAATACTATTTCGCGCCGCAATCGCCATGGGCCTATCTGGGGCATGCGCGACTGGCGGCACTGGCGGAACAGCAGCGCGCGCACATCGAGGTCAAGCCGTGCGATATCGGCAAGGTATTTTCCCTTTCGGGCGGACTGCCGCTGAACAAACGAGCGCCGCAGCGCCAGGCATACCGGTTGATCGAATTGAAGCGCTGGAGCGATTATTTGCAACTGCCTTTGAATCTGCAACCGCAGTTCTTTCCAGTGTCCGGCGATGCAGCCGCCAAGCTGATTATTGCCACCCAGCTGGCGCACGGCAATGCGGCAGCAATGACATTGACCGGTGCAATCATGCGTGCATTGTGGGCGGAGGAAAAGAACATCGCCGATGCGGACACGCTGGCGGCACTGGCCAATGACTGCAAAGGATACGAGCTGGACGGCAAAATGCTGCTGAAAACAGCCGATACCAGCGCGGTACAAAGCCAGTACGATCAGTACACCGATGACGCGCTGGCTGCCAATGTATTCGGCTCGCCCTGGTATGTGGTTGACGGTGAAGGTTTCTGGGGCCAGGACCGGCTTGATTTCGTCGAGCGTGCGTTGCTGAAATAAGCAGGACTACGCCCCCAAAGTTACTCCCTTCTCCCGCAAGCGGGAGAAGGGCCGGGGAGTCGAAGCACTGCTTCGACGGTGCCACGAAGGCAATCGACTCTTCTAGCACCCTCACCCCAACCCTCTCCCGCCTGCGGGAGAGGGAGCTCTAACAAAAGCGCAGCGCCAGCCATCGGGGTTGGCACTGCGCCCGAATAATTTTTCAACACAACGGATAAAAGGTTCCCCATGGCACATTCCTATTTTTGCCCTTGCCCCCGCGGCCTGGAAGCAGCACTGGCTGAAGAACTGCTCGAAATCGGCCAGCAATACACGGCGACGCTGAAGGTCCACAACCAGGTTCCCGGCGGCGTCCATTGCTCCGGCGAATTGACCGATGCCTACCAGATCAATCTGCATTCGCGCATCGCCTCGCGCGTGCTGATGCGCATGGCGCATATCAGTTACCTCAATGAAAACCATATCTACGACCTGACGCTGGCGCAGGAATGGGAAGACTGGTTCAGCGTCGATCACACGATCCGGGTCGATGTCACCGCGATCAAATCGCCGCTGCGCAGCCTCGAATTCACCACGCTGAAGATCAAGGATGCGATTTGCGACCGTTTCCGCGACCAGTTCGGCAAGCGGCCCTCGGTCGACACCCACAATCCGGACATCCGCATCGTCGGCTTTCTCGATACGCGCCATTTCACGATATACCTCGACACCTCCGGCGAAGCGCTGTTCAAGCGCGGCTGGCGGCTCGATACCGGCGATGCGCCGTTGCGCGAAAACCTGGCTGCAGGATTGTTGCGCGTGGCCGGTTGGAAACCCGGCATCCCGCTGTTCGACCCGATGTGCGGCTCCGGCACCATTCTGGCCGAAGCCGCGCAAATGCTCGCGGGCATCCCATCCGGCGCCCGCCGCTCGTTCGCGTTCGAAAAATTCCACGGCTTCGACAACGCTGCCTGGCTTGCGATCAAAGGCAACGTCAAGCCGCTGCCGCTGCCGACCGAACCGAGCATTTTCGGGAGCGATATCTCGGGCGACGCGATTGCGATGACGCGCGAAAATCTGCGCAACGCCGGGATTGTGTTCGAGGTGCCGCTCAAACAAATTGAAGCGCAGGAAGTCAAGCCGCCTACGGATATCCCCGGCATCCTGCTGACCAACCCGCCGTACGGCGAACGGATCGGCGTGCGCGGCGACAGCACTATCGAAGCCGATGAAATGACCGCGGCTTTTTACAGTGCGTTCAGTACCACGCTGAAGCAGCGCTTCGCCGGCTGGAAAGTATTCCTGTTCTCGGCCGACCTGACCCTGCCCAAGATGCTGCGCCTGAAAGAAGCGCGCAAGACGCCGTTCTTCAACGGCGCGCTCGAATGCAGGCTGTTCCGCTTCGACATGGTGGCCGGCTTCAACCGGCGCGAAGAAGCCAAGCCGAAGGAAGGCTGAGGCCACCGCTTTTGTAGGTTGGGCTAGCGCCTTATCAGCCCAACATCGCGCGCAAAACGTTGGGTTTCGCAAGCTCAGCATCAACCTACAGATTCCGACTCGTTTTATCCTGACCGAGCATGACGTTAGATACTTGAATATACTGCTTTATGTATTTTTAAAGTCCCAATAAAATAAAGCGGAAATAACGGTATATTTCCATATACCCCTGTATTTTTTATCAATGGAACGACCAATCCGGTAACCGGTGAAATCCATTCCACCAGAAAGCATCCCACGATGTCATCCGAAACCCGTCCTCCTTCCCGCGCCTTCCGGGTAGCATTGCCGGGTGCCGGAGCACTGGCATTGATGCTGGCAGCGCTCTCCATGCTCGGCCCGTTTTCGGTCGATACCTACCTGCCCGCCTTCCCCAGCATGCAAGTCGCACTGCAAGCCAGCCCGATCGAAGTCCAGCAAACGCTGACTGCCTACATGTTTTCTTTCGCAGTCATGATTCTGTGGCATGGCGCATTGTCGGACGCCTTTGGGCGGCGCAACATTATCCTGGGTGCTTTGGCCGTATTTGCGCTGGCGTCTCTCGGTTGCGCGGCTTCCCATAGCGTTGAATATCTGTGGGCGTTCCGCATCCTGCAGGGCATGTCGTCCGGCGCCGGCGTCGTGATCGGCCGCGCGATCATCCGCGACATGTATACCGGCGCCCCCGCGCAGCGCCTGCTGTCGCTGGTGACGATGATTTTCTCGATTGCGCCGGCAATTGCGCCGGTTATCGGCGGCTGGATTGTCCAGTTGCTGGACTGGCGCGCTATCTTTCTATTCTTGTTTGCCTACACCGCGCTGTTGCTGTGGTATTGCTACCGCCATTTGCCGGAATCGCTGCCGCCCGAAAAAAGGCAAGCGTTCAATCTGCGCTTCCTGTCGACAAGTTACCGAAAAGTTCTGCGCTCGCCTCCTTTTCATTTCAAGGCGGGCGCGCTGGCCTTCAATTTCGCCGGATTGTTTTTGTATGTGGCCGCCGCACCGGCATTCATTACCCGCCATCTCGGCTTGGGCACGCATCAATTCGGCTGGCAATTCATCCCTTCCGTGGCGGGAATCTTCCTGGGCGCGCTGACCGCCAACCGGATGGCAGGCCGCATCGCGATCCCGCAGCAAGTGTTGGTCGGATTCGTGTTTTTAATCGGTGCCGGCGTGTTCAACGTGACATACTATCTGTTCTTGCCGCCTGCATTGCCTTGGTCGGTGATGCCGCTGATGTTCTATACCTTTGGGATGTCGATCGCGGCGCCCGGCGTGACGCTGATGGTGATGGACTTGTTTCCTGACATTCGCGGCATCGTCGCTTCCTGCCAATCCTTCGCGCAAACCATGCTGGCAGCCCTGGTGGCCGGTGTGATCGCGCCGCTGCTCGATACGTCAGTACTTTGGCTGGCGCTCGGCCAGCTCGGTTTTGCTATTGCCGGTCTAAGTTGCTGGCTGGCGAGCCGCTCTTATCGGATCAAATCCGCGTATCCAAGCCTGAATGTATGAAAAGCGCGTACCTACAACAGGACGCCGGTCAAGATCAGCCAAAGAACAGATACGTCACCGCCACCGCTGCCACAAAGCCGGCCAGGTCGGCAAACAATCCGCACTGCACCGCGTGGCGCGTATGCTTGATGCCGACCGAACCGAAGTACACCGCCAGCACATAGAACGTGGTTTCGGTGCTGCCCTGTATTACCGACACCAGGCGGCCTGCGAACGAATCCGCACCCTGGATTTTCATGGTATCGATCATCATGCCGCGCGCGCCGCTGCCCGACAGGGTTTTCATCAATGCGGTCGGCACCCCATCGACAAAACGGGTATCCCAGCCGATCACGGCAACGACTGAACGAATTGCGTTCAACAGCAAATCGAGCGCTCCGCTGGCCCGCAGCACGGCGATCCCGACCAGCATCGCCACCAGATACGGGATAATCCGCACCGCAGTGGCAAAGCCTTCCCTAGCGCCGTCGATGAAGGCGTCATACACATTGATTTTTTTCAGCGCCGCGCCGCCGATAAACACCACCACTAGCAATAGCAGCAGGAAATTGCTGATCAACGACGACTGCATCTGCATCTGCGCCGCGGATAAATGCGCAAACCACAATGTCAGGCCGCCCATCAGCGCACTGAGTCCGATCATGTAACTCAGGATCACGCGATCGAACAAGTTGATTTTTTGCACCAGCGCCACAGCAATAAAACCGAACAAGGTCGAAATGTAGGTCGCGATCAGAATCGGAATGAAGACATCGGTCGGATCGGCAGCGCCGAGCTGGGCCCGATAGGCAAACACGGTAACCGGGAACAGCGTCACCGATGCGGTATTGATGACCAGGAACAGGATTTGTGCATTGCTGGCGGTGTCCTTGCTCGGATTCAGCGTCTGCAGCTCCTGCATCGCTTTCAAGCCCATCGGTGTGGCCGCATTGTCCAGGCCCAGCATATTGGCCGCGATATTCATCGTCATCGCGCCCAGCGCCGGATGCTCGGGAGGAATGGCAGGAAAGATGCGAGCGAACAACGGACCCAGCATGCGCGCCAGCGCCGCCATGAATCCGGCATTCTCGCCGATTTTCATGATTCCGAGCCACAGCGTCATCACGCCTGTCAGCCCAAGCGAAATTTCAAACGCTGCTTTCGAGCTATCGAACATTGCCCTGATGATCGCGGCAAAAATATCGCCGTGGCCAAAAAACAGCGCCTGCACGCAAGCGGTAAAAAAGGCAATGACAAAAAAGCCGATCCAGATGAAATTAAGCATGAATCACTAAACCTTCATCGGCAAAATAACCATTTGCAGCCCCTCGAAATGCAGTCGCCTTTGAATGGCAAGAGCAGCCTGGTTATGCAATAGGCGCGAGAACCAGTTATCTTTTTCAAAAATCAGCTTGCTGGTAAAGAAAATCGCGTTCGGGAATTGCACATGGATTTGCTCGCACAATTTGGTTACTTCATTGACCACATCGGTGCCGAAACCGAGGAACGACGACGATGCCATGCCGTGGCTATGGCAAAAATCCACGAAATACTGCAGCGTTGCATCCGCCTCGCTGCGCATCACTTCCAGCGCGCCATCGCCGCCGTAAGCATGGGAATCCACTGTGCGCGCATTAACGAATATGAAATTTTTGAAATGCCCGGGAAACATCCGCTGCACCCATAACAATGCATGCAAGCCGCCGCCGCGAGAGCTGCCAACGATAAAAACCGCAGTCTGGTCTTCCAGCTTTGGAATCACGGAGCCGACATGCTTGCCAAACGGTTGATGCGCAAACACCTGATCCACCGACCGAATGGCATTCTTGGTCTCCTGATAATGATTGCGGATATAAATGCACAGCGCTGCCATGGAGGCAATGATGACAATCGTGGCCCAACCGCCGTCCGACATTTTCTCGATCAGAAGCACTACCAGAATGGCAAAACAGATCAAGAAGCCCAGCAGCGAAAGCCCCATGCGCCGCTTCCATCGACCGCGCCGCTTGCGGCTCTGCCACCAATACAGGCACAGCCCGAACAACGAAATGGCAAAGGTAAGAAAAACCGAGATCGAATACAGCACGATGAGCAAGGTCACGCTACCGCCGGTCCAGAACAGAATCGCCAGTGCGGCGATCCCCATGACCAGGATGCCGTTTTGCGTCACCAGCCGCGTCGACAGATAGCGGAATTTATGCGGCACCCAGGAATCGGCTGCCATATTCGCAAGCACTGCAGGGCCGCCGAGAAAGCCGGTATTGGCAGCCACAAACAACAGGCCCGCTTCGAATATCAAGACAATCAGAAGCACGATTTGATTGGCCCATTCGCTGCCGAAACCAATGCTGGCGATAATCGCCTTGAAAGTGGATGCATTGAGCGTCTGCCCCTCAACCGGCACTGCCTCCCACAGCAAATACAGCAAAATGATGCCGCCAGCCGTAAATGCCAACGACAAAGCCATGTAGAACATCGTCATCTTGCCGGTACGTACGCGCGGCTCGGCCAATATGTTGACGTTATTCGATACCGCTTCCAGCCCTGTGTAAGTACCGCCGCCCTGCGAATACGCCAACATCAGCATCGCCGCAACCCCTGTCCAGCCTATGCTTTTGGCCAGATCGGCAGTTTCGACAAAAGTATTCGGCATCAGATCCGGTAATTGCGATGCATGCGCCAAGATGCCGTAAACGATTAAAGCAAAATGGGTGACCACAAAACCCAGAAAAATCGGCAACAGGATTTTAATCGCCTCTTTCAGGCCACGCAGATTCAGAATAATCAATATGCCGGTACAAACCACTTCAGCCCACAACTTGTAAGGTTGAAAACCCAGCGGCAGCAGCGATGCCAAAGCTTCGACTCCGGCGGCAATCGAAATCGCCACTGTCAGCACATAATCCAGAATCAACGCACAACCGGAAATCAAACCCATATAAGGTCCGACCAGTTTGGTAGCGACGCGGTAACCGCCGCCACCGGTAGGGAACAATTCAATCACCTGGTTGTAAGCCAGAGCAATCACGAATACCGTAACCGCAGTAGCGATTGCCATGTACAAACCAAGATGCGTGTGGCTGCCCAACGCGCGAAAGGTCTCCTCTGGGCCATAAGCCGATGACGACAAGCCATCGGCTCCCAGCCCAACCCATGCTAGGAAGGCGACCAAGGCCAGCGAGTGCCGCGTTTCGCTTTTCATGGGATCGAGCGCTTTTCCCAATACTATTTCGCGAATTTTTATGGATTTCATTGTGGTCGGACGCGCCTAAGAGAGTTCTGCAAGCCAAGGCCGCGATAATACGCCTTTGAATTCACGTATGCCAACGCTAGCCGCATGAAATTGTTGCATATAAGGCGTCCATCGTACATAATTGCGGGATGCGTTGCCGGGATGGCGGAATAGGTAGACGCACGGGACTCAAAATCCCGCGGTGGAGACACCGTGCCGGTTCGATTCCGGCTCCCGGCACCAATAGAATCAATGACTTAGCCCAGCCTATCCGGTTGGGCTTTTTTATTTCGGTCTACCTCAGCAATCCATGTAACCGCTGTGTAACCCGATTTCGTCAACGTATTGCTACTTAAATCAATTTAAAAACTGACCTTCATAAAGGTTAGTTCGAACGTAGTGCTCTAGTTGAACCCATCACATGCGTATTCGCATTTCCCCAGCCACTGATCTGCATTGCAAAACAGCCGCACATTCGCGCACCAAAAAAATCAAACTGTTATACGGCGCGGGAAAACCTGATAATTTTCCAAGTTTGTAGCTATGATCACAGACGGCTGCACCGACGCAGCTGGTGCCAGTGTCCCGCTGCGTGCCAACGCATCAGGATCACCAATGAAACCGACCAACATTCGGATCGCCCTGCTGATCGATTGCGACAACGTCAGCTGCAACGCAATCGAAGGCGTGCTGGCCGAACTGGCCAAGCACGGGACAGTCAATGTGCGCCACGCACACGGCGACTGGAAAAGCAATTACCTAGGCGGCTGGATTGAAAAGCTGCATCCGAACGCAGTTCGACCCATACAGCAGTTCGCCTATACAACTGGGAAGAATGCGACCGACTCAGCGATGATCATCGATGCGATGGATCTGCTGTACGGCAAGAACATCGATGCATTTGCGCTCATGACGAGTGACAGCGATTTCACGCCGCTAGTGATGCGCATCCTCGAAAGCGGCATGCCGGTCTACGGCTTCGGCGAGAAAAAAACACCGGCAGCATTCGTGCATGCTTGCTCACAGTTCATCTATATCGAAAACCTGGTCGCCCAACCCGAAGCCAAGCGCGACGAGCCAGCATCGGCTGCTCAGCTTGCACTAATCCAGGGCGCGGGGCTGATCCAGTTGCTGCGCACCGCAGTGGATCAGACTTCCGACGACGACGGCTGGTCGCACTTGAGCAAGGTCGGCAAATACATCTCAAACACCAGTTCGTTTTCGCCGATCAATTATGGCTTCCACAAGCTCAGCGAGATGCTGCGCGCAAGCGAGTTATTCGACATCGAAATGCGCAGCGACAACACTGCGATGTACGTCAAACTGCGCGCTACGGCCGGGCCGACCGCGCTGCGCTCGGTTCCTGCCAAGCCACAGATGCGTTAGGCGCCACACAGTTGTCAAACAGCGTGCAAAACTTTCCAGATTAGGGGTGGAAACTATTGGACGCTGTTTCCACCCCTAATCTGGAAAGTTTTGCACGCTGTTTGACAGTACAGGCGCTATCGTAGCTACGGGAACCTACGCCCAACCTGAAGCAGTGGCTCAGTACAGTAAGACGGAGGTAAATGCCCCTGTCAAGATGCTTTCAGGAGCAATAGTGACTGCCTCCGTTGATGTTGTTGATGCCGTGAAATCCGGAGTCAAAATCAACTTTACGGGCAGTGGTGTTACATCGTCAATCGTGAATGGGGAAACTGTTTGGCGCATCGCTTATAACGGTGGCAGCACTGATCTAACAATAGATGACTCATCTGGGACGGCCCAAGGAGGATTGCTTTTGCTGAACGGGGAACTTCTAGAGCTATCGCCAGTTAATAACTCAGCTACATCTTTTAATGTCGAGAGTCGGTATATTCGTTAATCATTTTCTGCCCACAGGAAGTTATTCTTTTTTCCTGTGGTTTGTCCGAGTGCTCAAATAGTTTGGCAAATCAATTTCCAACAAGCTATAGCATATTTAATGCCGCTGCCTTACACAACCAATGGCCGTTGCATACCAAGCAAATGAAATTACTTAGTTATTGAATAAACCCGTTTTCTGTTTAACATCAGATTCACTCATAGCAAAGCGTTTCACAACATTGCTCTGGTCAAACATCACGACTAGCTCTTTCTTTTTTCCACTAGCACTACCACCAAACATATTTACGATTGGTATGTAGCTAACAGCATCAAGTGACACATTAGAAAACTCGTAATTCCAGACTTCTAAGCCACCGTCGGTAAAACTTGTTTTTGCAGGGGAACCAAACATAGTGCGAACTTCTGATTTCGAAGTCTTTCCCTCGATCATCTTATGACTAACTGACGCTTCGGATTCTTGTCTGAGTTTCTCATTACCAACACTGGCACAACCAGTAACTGATACTGCTAACATTAGGGTGCTAAAAAGGATGGTAATTTTTTTCACAGTAAGAATCTCCGAAGTGGAAGGGAAAGCACACAATGTGCAAGATAAACATTGAATTTTGGAAACAAAGTATAACCCGTTAACCTGTCACTCAAGCAACATTTCAAGGTAGGCATATTCGCTTATCAAATCCACTAGCCGGTAGATTGTTATCATTAGATCAGGGTTGATTGGTCGTATTCCAGCAACAGCACCTGCTAGCGATTAATGCCTTGTTTGTCCGCTGTTTTCTTAATTTTTCTCTCATGCAGATTCCTATCTATTTCAGCAATGACGTACCATGCTGCCCCCGCCAAAATTGGCCATTTGGCACCACCCCAAGCTTGTGAAAATGAATCAGCACCGCCTGTTTGAGCTGCGAAGAAAAGCCAAGCGAGTCCGAAAAAAAAGATGTTCCAGCAAGCCAGCGGGTTTGAGAAAACATAAATTGTTTCTTGAGATTTTCGACCTGTCCTTCTGAAAGCGTCGGGAGAGGTGCGCCACAGTGTGGACACAAAACCGCCTTGTCCGATACATCTTTGCCACATTCATTGCATTTCAATAGAGCCATCAGTCTTTCCTTGTGATCGCTAGCTTTGTTATTGGGTATCCATGCTATTTATGCTCACCCCTTAAAGGTTGCCGTACAAACATTAGCAGAAATATATGCCAATCAGTAGCTATCAATCGGGCTTGCTCCAGCGACATAAGAAAATTGCCCAATAAAACCTATCAAATAGATTGCAGTACCCACCTCATTGATATATTATCAATGCATTAAAGAACTCATTGATAAACAAAGGGGTGAAAATGAACTATGGCTATGCAAGAACAAGTGGTCTGGATCAGTTGGCAGGGTTTGAAGATCAGATAGCACGACTCAATGCGGCTGGCTGTGACAAAGTATTTGCCGAACAGGTAAGCGCCACGGATATGACAGGCCGCAAAGAATGGGCAGCAATGATGCAAGGCTTAAAAGCTGGCGACATAGTCACAATCACCAAGATCGACCGTGCCGCCCGTTCAATCAGCGATATGGTAGGTATCACTAAAGCCTTGAATGACATAGGCGCGTCTATCCGCATCCTCGATATGAATATTGACACCACGACGCCCACAGGCGCTCTAATGTTGAATATTTTTTCGTCGGTCGCACAATTTGAAAAAGACATGATGCTAGAACGCCAGCGCGTAGGTATCGCAGCCGCCAAGGAACGCGACAAAGGCAAACCACTAGCCGAACGCACCTACAAGGGCGCAAAGCCCACCGCACGCGCTAAAGCTGACTCAGTCAAGGCATTGCTTGCCACGGGAATGACAAAAGAACAGGTTGCCAAAGATTTGAATATTGGCGTGGCCTCGGTCTACCGCATTCTGAAAGCCACCGTCTAAGCGGGCGCTTCAAATTTGCTTACTTATCGCTTACTTGGAAAAATATAAAGCATAGAAACGAAGAAATCAAAACGCCGAAACAATCGGTAAGCATTGATTTTAAAGGACTTTTTTGGTGCGGCTGGCTGGAATCGAACCAGCGACCCTTGGCTTCGGAGGCCCAAATTTACTCTAGCAATCATAAGGCTTGCAGAGATATTTACCCGTAATTGGCACAATTTTGGCACACTGTCTTGATTCTTCAATGACACACGCAATCATGGCCACAATCCGCAAAAAAGGCGAGCGTCAATGGCACGCCCAAATCCGAAAACGCGGCTATCCCGCCCAAACTAAAACTTTCTCAACTCGTGCCGATGCCGAACGCTGGGCCACCATCATCGAGTCTGAAATGGAGCGTGGCGTGTTTGTATCGCGCAGTGAGGCCGAAGCCACGCTAATCAAAGACGTTCTAAGCCGTTTCGAAACTGAAATATTACCGACAAAACGTAGTGAACAGTCCGACAAGTCACGCATCAAAACCTTGGCAGAGGAGTTTGGCGACTATCGCCTCGCAAGCCTAACTTCGACTCAGATAGCGACATTCCGTGACCGGCGTCTGAAAGTGGTCAGCGCCCAATCCGTCATACACGAAATCAGTTTGCTAAACAGAGTTCTGAAAACGGCTTCCATGGACTGGGGCATCGCACTGCCTGGCGGATTGCCAACCGCTCAGGTTCGGAAGCCCATCAAACCGAGAGGGCGTGATCGACGCGTCAGTGAATCCGAAATAAACCAGATTCTTGACGTAACAAAGTCAGTTGAACTTTCCACAATCATCGTCCTGGCGGTCGAAACTGGCATGCGCCGTAACGAAATGGCCTCGTTGGTTTGGGAGCAAATCGACTTGGAGCGCCAGACCGCTCACCTTCCCAAAACTAAAACAGACGTTCCACGAACCGTTCCGCTATCAACAACCGCAATCGCTGCATTAAAAAAAATGCCACCCCAAACGGAAGGTCGCGTATTCAAGCTCCAGGCTGAATCAATGAGCCAAGCATTTGAACGCGCTTGCGAACCGCACCGGGCAAATATAGTCGGAGTTCGGTTTCACGACCTACGCCATGAAGCCACAAGCCGGTTGTTTGAAAAAGGATTGAACGTAATGGAAGTCGCCGCTATTACAGGGCACAAAACGCTTGAAATGTTGAAGCGATACACACATCTTCGCGCCGAAGATTTAGCCAAGAAACTTGGGTAAAGCGACTTCTGCCTCGATATCGTGAATAACGTCCTAGAAGGACGTTATTCATTGAAACAATAACTTATAAACTCACATCCGGCGATAAATGTGCATTGTGCTGCTATGCAGTTGACACATTGCAAGCGCGAATAAATCCTCTGTATTATTGAGTTTTGAATCTACCAAGGCAATACACCAAATGCTTCAAAGAATTTTTCAATAAATATCGGTTCCGCCATCGGTAAATCTTTTTCGTACTTCCACATTTTCACAGTGGCCTTAACAGCCTGAATCGTCAAGATGCCTTCACCATGGAGCCATCCTAAGACATCTAACGAGGTCATGCACTCAACCATGTCATAGTCTTTCGCCATTTCCTGTACATCACTATCGTCTGTCACTATTACAATATTTAACAGATAAGCCGTGGCAAGAACTGCAATATCAATTTTGGATACGCCAAGACCTCGATTGTACTTATGGTCTTTCATAAATTTTACAGTTTGATTCAGATCGAAAGAATCAACATTACCGCCGAGATTACATGCAGCCCGGTTTGCCTGGTACTGCTCGTCGCTGACCCAATAAAATTTACTCAGAAGACGCTGTGATTTTGCAAATTCCTCATCTAATTCTTTGATGACATACAAAGTGTACGCAGGATCACCAAATGGTCTGCCTAAAAGGGGGTGTATGTCACGTGCCAAACGAAAATAAGAATTACTGTCCACCAATACTTTATATGACATGTTGTCACGCCAGTTCTAGATGTAAAGCCCTCGCATCAAGCAAAGGCACATCTAACATGGCATGAAGAAAAGAAGCCGATTTATTCTCTTCCCTAAGATATCGACTGAGCACATCAAAAAAAGGAGTTTTAAACACACTCGTTGATGTGCTGATGTAGTCCTTAGGTTCCGGTAGATTCCCCTTCCATAACCGCTCTGCTAATGTACCGTTTGTTGCATTAGCAATATGGCGGCCACCATGTAACAAACTTTGAGGAATTTTTATCAATTCGAGTTTATTAGCCGCTGCATATCCATTTGACTCTTTAAATACCGAATAAGAAGAAATACCATAATCCTCAGCATAAGCCTCCAAAACCTTAACTTTTGCAGTTGGACTATGCTTGCTTTTCAGATCTTCGTATGCCTTAGATGCAACGGTGTGAGGAAACAATAACGCACCTGCAAATGCGTCGGCAAATTTTTCTGCCTCAGCTCCGCTTAATGAGGGGGAATAAACATGGCCTAATTCGTGAGCCATCCAAAATTTGAAATCAGGAATATAGGTATCCAGATTTAAATAGACCCAGGTGGTGCCTGATTTAGGAAGTAAAACATGAATAGCATTTTCATGTCCGTCTTTCTTTCCCCACAGCACAGGAATAAGCACAGCCTTATGCTTAGAAAATCTGTCTACCAGATCTTCAAACTTGATTGGAGCTTCAGAATCTCTTCCAATTTCCGATCGAACTTTTTGTGAAACGCGCTGGAGATAAACCGCATCAACTATTGGCGCGGTTAGTCGTGGTGGTGACTCAAGAGTATCAAAAGGGAGAAAATTAGCTAGTTGCTCAAGCAGTTTCCCCATGCCTTTTAACTCTGCAAGAGTCGCATCACTCAGGACACGATTCAACCTTGCTCTCGCGGCAACACGTGGCTCGTCTGGACTTGGGGCACTTTGCATTACCAATTCCTCAAACGCGAGGCGAAGATTCAAAGCCAGTTTGAGTAATTGTGCAGGATGGGGAAATGCTGCTGAGGACAACCAGTTGGTAACAGTTTGAGGAGAAACATGTAGTTGTTCAGCAAGTTTCCGCCCACTTAACCCATTTTTTTTCATTGCTGTTTGCACAGCTGGGATATTAAGTATTGATGACATATTTGCTCTCCTAACTGGTCATTTTAGCTTGAGTGTCCAGTTTTGTCCACTTTATTTAGAGCTAATTCAATTGTTCAATTTAACGCAACGGCTAGTCCATTTATGGCCCACGCGTGGATTGCCATGTCGCGGCGCTGGAGCGCCTAAAAACGCGACAGCATGGCAACCATGATAGACAGGGGTGCCGTCCTTCGGCGGCATCTCACCATGCGGTTGTGTCCATGCGCAAAAAGCCGCGCAAGGCACAATCCCAGCGGTAAAACTACTGGGATGAGACTCAAATCGCCCCTGTATAGTATGCGACGGTTTGTAAAAGCGATTCTGCAAGTGATTGTGTTTCAGGAAAAATTGCTTGGTAAGAATCGTTTCCAATTAGGTTCATCAATCCGAACAACTTGATATTCCGGCAAGAAATCCCAAGTATCGTTTGCACTTTTGCGCGCCCCCCACACCCCCTTTTTTGTACGCGGGTCCCAAAATAATGCCGCAGGAAATCGCCCATTCTCAGTGTCAAACGGAACACGCTCATCAGGCATGAAAAGAATATGGGTTAGCGCTGAAAGATTTTTCTCGGGCGGCGTGATGTCAATCAACCCAGCCTCTGTGCGAAGAACTGCATGATGTTGCGAAATAAAGAATTTGTTTCCGAGAGTGTCAGTTTCTTGCCAGATTGCCCAACCGTAAACTGGATTACCCTTGCCTGTAGCAGAAGCGCGTAAACAGTTAAACCAGCACCGAAGTTGTTCCGAATTTTCATCAACACAAATTTCAACAAAACTTACCTGGTGATTATCACTGTAGGACGGCAATGAAACTGAGCGCGGCATTCTAATGTAAAAATCAGTAGCCAAACGGCGAGCAAATTGGATTACGTCAGGATCATTTGTTTCAGGTACAACGAGTTTCATAATGTTCCTCAATGACGCTATCGTAATTTCATCCTCGATAGCCAGTTTGTGAACCGCATGTACTTTTTTACCGGCAGTGCCGTTTTCGGACGCAATTAAACGCAACTAAACGCAATCCGATGCAAAAAACTGCAAATTGATGCAAATAATTGCAATATGCGAGTGTCGTTTAACGAGCGCATTTTTAACATCATCCTCAATAGCCGGAAAAAACATCCCCAACTTTGTGCTTGGCTTTTAATTCATCCAAAGCTTCCTGGCAAGTTATCTCACCAGCTAAAACACGACCTACCAGCTCATCATTCTCTTTGCCTGGTTCAACACCAGACAAAGCAAACGACGCCCGTACTTGCTGCCAATCCTCGCTAGAAATTGCACAGCGCGACTCTGTGACACCTTGTTATCGGTCAGGCCGCCAAGCACGATTACATCGTCGTCCTGCAGGCCGACCGAAGTTTTTAGTTCGCGCAATGCATAGATCACTGTACAAAAATAGTGATCTGCAGCCGCGTTAGCACCGTTCGTCCTCCTCTTTTAGGCGCTTTATTTCATCGCCAAAACTACGGCTCATAAACCCACCGGCAATACTTAGGGTTAATGTTGCAAACAAAAGCGTAAACAAAGATGATACGAGCAGACGCTTATTAAAAGTCTTTTCCGCTTCTTCTCGCAGCTTTTCAGCCTCTTGAAGATCCGTCCATTTCTCTTTCGCATATTCTTCGATCTGTTTTTCGGTTTTGTTATATTCCAAAGTACTAGCGTACTTCGAATCTGAAGATAACTTGTAGTAATGTGCAAACTTGATCGAATCAATTTTTAATTGATCTACTTCAAGAAATTTCAGTGTTTTTACGTCTGCAGCTCTTCTCGTTTCGGCCTCGTTTTTTATAAAATTGGCAAATAAAAAGATGCCGGTCACCCCGATACACAACAATAAAATGGCAGTCCTTAGTAAGAGGATTTTGTAATCTTTGAATTTCCTGCGATACCATTTGTTTATTTTTTTATCGCCTGACGGAAGCCATAGGACGACGAGCCAAGATAAAAGAAATAAAGTACTGCCAAGAAAAAACGCCTGCATAAAACTCAAAATGCTTGTGTCCATATTTCTCCTCTAAATTCCAAGTCGCGACTATGGTGACAGGACGGTTTGACCTGGTGCGTGGATCTGTCGCCAAAATATGTTCAGCTCAATGATCACATCCCGCACCGTTGGCCGTATGTCGAAGATGACACCGGAAGATCGGTATTCGGCCGACTGCACGGCCTGTCCCGCTCCTTGTGGGAAGGAAAGCGCTCCCAATACGGGCACATCCTGACCATCAGAAAACCCCGACATGTCCGGGCGCGCTGAATATTTCTTGTTCGCAACACCGAATTGATCCTTTTTTGATCGGATTTGTGCTGCCAAGATTCATGTATTTTAAGTAAGCAATTTAGTCCCCTTGTGAATGGCATTCGTAACCATATTTTTCCATTCAGCTCAGATCCGGCTGAGTTGAATGATCAGCAATATTTCCGTATTCGTTTTATCAGACGTTTTCATGACGCTATCGTAATTTCATCCTCAATAGCCGGTTTTTGAACCGCGTGTATTTTTTTACCGGCAGTGTCGTTTTCGGACGCAATTAAACGCAACTAAACGCAATCCGATGCAAAAAACTGCAAATTGATGCAAATAATTGCAATATGCGAGTGTCGTTTAACGAGCGCATTTTTAACATCATCCTCAATAGCCGGAAAAAACATCCCCAACTTTGTGCTTGGCTTTTAATTCATCCAAAGCTTCCTGGCAAGTTATCTCACCAGCTAAAACACGACCTACCAGCTCATCATTCTCTTTGCCTAGTTCAACACCAGACAAAGCAAACGACGCCCGTACTTGCTGCCAATCCTCGCTAGAAATTGCACATTGAACATCACGTCGTTTTTTTATTTCGACAGAAATATCAATGACGCTCGCACAGTTAGCCGCTGACTTCTGCTTCATCTGGCACCTTCCAATTTCTATAAAATGAACATGCTAGCACTCCGCTCAATTCAAAATATTTCAAATTCTTGTCAACTGAAGAATCAAAAGTATTTCGGTATTCGTTTTATCAGACGTTTTTGTGTGCAAAAAATCAGGGATAAAAGCAAGGCCGTTGCGCGCCTGTGTTTGTTTATCTTCGGCAAGACCGCCAATGACCACCAGCTCCCCATCGGTCAACGTCAAAGACGTTTTCAACTCCCGCTTGATCAGCGTCGGCGAATCGTTGACGCCGGTGTCAGTCGCAACGAAGTTGGATACCTGCTGCATCACGGTCAGATCCACTCCAGCATCGTGCAAGATGGGCTGCAAATCAAAAATGACGCCGCTCGAACGATATTCCACCGACCGCACTGGCGCACTGCCGTTACCGGCGAATGTCACTGCGCCAAGAACGGGTACATCCTGCCCCACGGTGAATCTCCCCGTACCACCGGACACCACACGAAGCGTCGGCGTCGATTTCACCGTAAATCGGCTGTCCGTGGATAAAGACGACAGCACCGCATCGATACTCCGATTTCCGAAGCGCAGGAAATTACCAATCGGGTTAACCACATTGCCGACACCAGCACCGAGCTTGCCGCCCAGAAGATTGAGCGCCAGACTAAAAGCAGAGCCATCGCTATTTGTGGTTTGCACCTCGTACAACACGCCACGCACCATGACATCGCCAATGGCACTATCCACTTGTGCCAACATTCTTTTCAGCAACGCCACCTCAGCAACGGTCCCGGAAAAAACAAGCGTATCGCTCTTACGATCAATCGTCGCCGCCGCCGATCCGGGCGGAACCGCGCCCTGGGGAGACTTATCGCCGGCAGACGCATGCACGACACGGCGCGCAGTGAACTGCCCCTTCAATAGCGGCGACAACAGATCGACCAGGTAGGAGCCATCGCGAAAACGCGGGCGGTAGACGAAGATATCTTGCTCAACCGGAGCCACCTCTTTGACCTGCTTCTTTGCTATGTAATCAACTCCGTTACGACGAGAAATTGCCAACCCGAGCGAATCGAAAAACGTAGCAATAAAAAGTTTTAGATCGCCGCTTGAACTCTCATACCGAAAGGACACCGAGCGCTGATCGCCTAACACCTCTGGATCGATGACATAAGCATCCTTTAGCGCTTCCGAGTAAACCAACTGAACGACCTGGGCGACATTGATCCCATGAAAATCAAACCGCGGGCTATCTAGCCATGGCTTGGACTTATCCGCGGCATGCGCGGCCACCGACAGCGCAAGACAAAAGCCGACCATCATATTTTTCATTGTTTCACCTCGACCGGTTGACGAACGGCCGGCGCCGGGGCAGGACCAGCCGCAGGCGCAAATGCAGAAGACTTCCCCGGAACGCCGGACCAGACAGTGACCTTGGCGCCGTCCACATCGCCGATGGCGGCCAGTCCATCGTTATGGAACATCGACGGCGATTCAACGCGCACATTGCCGGCGACATTGCTCATGACGATCCATGTCTTGCCTTGTGCGGCATACCTGCCAGTGATTCTCCACACCTCGCTAAACGAGCCCGCAGGAGGTCGAGAAGACGGAGCCGGCAGATTCTTGCCAGCCTGCGCGGCCGACACGGCAACGGTTGTTTTAGCCGGCTTGCCATCCGGCCCCAACTCAGGAGGATGGAAGAACTTCCACGCATTATAAAAACTGACTGTGCCGCCAACAATCAACACCGCCAGCATGAACCAGAGCTTTTTATTGGTGAAAATGTTCTGACGGCGATCGGCATTCACCATCACACCTTCCGCGCCACCCTTGAAACTGGAATACAACGGAAATATCTCTTTGCGATACTTGCGTGTCCAGTTGCCGATAAGGTTCGCCTTGGATTGCTTGTTACCTTCCCACATGTTGAGGCTATAGGTACTAGACAGGCCGAGAGATACCTTTTTATGCGTGCGGAAGCTGAACGCCACCACGTTCTTGACGAACCTGTTTAGGGTTCCCATGTCCTGAATCATCAATACCAGGTCACAAGCAATCTTTGTTGTCTCGTTGGTGAAGTGGCCGTGCTCAAGAAAGAAGGATTTGTGGTTCTTATGCAGCTTGCAGTCAGTCGATCCCCAAAAGCGCCACGCCTCGTCGATACAAACCAGATCACCAGGTTGGACAATCGTGTCGGTGTGCGCACCCTTGTGATCGTCGTAATAAGGAAAAAAGTTTTCATCAAACACCTGCGTATTACTCACGTGGATGATGCGACCGTATTTCGCATGATCGTCGTCGGGATTCTTGGCCCTTAAATATTCATGAATTCTCTCTTCCGAAATACCATCGACGTTGGTAACAACCCGGCGACCAGAGCGGACCGCCGGAACGATGACTTCGGAAACCACTTCGTAGCTTTTCCCGGAGCGCATCAAGCCGGTGTAGACGTTAATCGGCATGCTTCCTCCTGTATGCCAGATCGCGCCGCACAAACGCCACCACATCCCGAACAATCCAACAGACAACGCCAAGTAAAAGTGCACCAATGAAACCGAGTGCCATTGAATAGTCGCCAAACTGGATCAGCGCATGAACCACGATGTCGGAACGACCGGGTATTTCAACTTCAAAAGCCTGTCGGATAGCAGGCACTAAACCGGGGCAGAGACGATCAATCAGCATGACTTATTTACCCAATCACAGGAATGCGACGAATGATGAAGCGAGAGGCATAGGCCGAAAGCAGCATCGGAATGCCGGTTGAAACGTTGAACAAGTCGAGGAAGTACCACACAGAGGCCGGTATGCCGCCAAGCGCGGTAGAGAGCGGTCCGAGCGACGGCATGAAACCGCTAACCAAGGTACCGAACTCATTGACAATGATGAACAACGCTGTAAGCACGACAAACTTAATGACGACGCTACCCAGCAGCCAGCCAAATACCTTCATCGCTGCAGAAACGAGTATTGCAAACATAGAATCTCCTTTACGCGGTCAGCACGATGATCGCCGCCAGGATGGCCCAAACCGCGGTCATGACTGCATACAACGTGGGCTTGACGGCATCGAGCAGCGCACAGTGGCCGTCCATGACGATCGTGCGCTCAAATAAATTGATAGATGGCCTGGGACATTCGGCGTTATGCGACGGCACCGCAAAGCGCTGAATCGGAGCGAACAATTGCGTTATCGAACCCATGATCTCACCCGGCATATCGGATTGGGGCGGCACCCAATCCGGATTGTCACCCCAGTCAATGCGGACGGTATTGGTCACATTGACATTCGGCGTGTTGATCACATTCACGTTGTTAGACGTGCCGGGCGTTGGGTTGGGATTTGGATTCGACCCGGGGTCGGTTGTAGGCGTCGCCTCGGGTGAAATCGGCACGATATTGGTGCCTGGGTTGCTTGCAGGACTAAGCAAATCGTCAATGGTAGGAACAGCCTGTGGATTTTCCATCGCCCAGGGCATTACATCGGCTTCTGTCACTGGTTGCGAATAGGAATATGGAACGCCCTGGTAATTTGGATCCATGGCGGCGCGTTGCCACACCTGGTCGATCAGTCTGGCAAGCGTGTCATTGCTGATTTTTGCAGTCTTGACAGCTGGCGAAATAGCGGCGGCAGCTTGGTCTAAGTCAGGGTAATACTGCGGTCCAATTTGGCCATACACCTGACCAACGTTGTTATAGGTATTGGTTCTGGAATAGCTCGGCAAGCCCTGGCTATCACCGCCACTCGTTGACTCATTAATGTAAACAGTTATCTGATTACCGCCGGTACTGTTGGGAAACAACTGAACGCCGGCGAATTCCCATGTAAACGTCACACCAGTCGGCATCGTCAAATTAGGCTGAGTCAGGAAGGTGTACCATTGCCCGAACTGAAAAACATTAGTTGTCGCCAACAGTGTTTTACCTTGCCAATCTGCGGTATAGCGAAAACTCGGCTGGTCTGGCGGTAGTGGAAGCGCAAAACAAGCTTCATTCGCATAACACTCAGATGGGCTGCGATAAATTGGCGCACCGGCATTAACGGCCCTTGCCCAAAGTGGTGCAGTATCAATGATGGTTGGCGCCGAGTAAGACGGTAACGATTGTGCAGGGGCATCGACCAGCAACTTATTTCCTGTAGGAGTAGCAGCGACAGAAATCTGTGCTTGAGAAACCTCCCCATTCGCGCCATTGATCCACGCATTTACACCCATCCCCAAGGCCACCACACCCAAACTTGCTGCAATACCCATCCAAACTGGCACCCCCGCAACTGCCATGCCAACACCTACGGCAGTGCTTGCCACATTCAATGATGTGCTTACCTGGCCTATGCCAGTCAGAGTCGCTGCAATTTTTGGATCATTGGCAGCAAAACCACGCGCAGCGGCGACCCGTGCAACGGCGCTGGCAACGGCCCGGTTGACCACAAAACTTGCTGTTGGCAGCGCCTGTGCATGCGATACCTGTTCATGCACCAGCAATACAACTATCAAACACAAAACAAATATTTTTTTGAATAACAGCACTGCAAAGAAATTTTTCACAGCAGGCTCCCCGCCCAGCGAAAAAGATGAGCACAGCCAATGCAGATCCACACAAATACCCACACTGAAAATGCAGCAGCTCCAAAAAATGCAATGCCATTTTTATGCTGATAGATCAATGCAAAAGGTAAGAGTGCTGCCATCAAAAACGGCTCCCACCACACTTCAACTGGCCCACTCAATGCACATGAAATGACAGAAATGGCATACCCAATTCCAATTAAAACCAGCACTGCATACAGAAAAAAATGTTCCATGCATTACCCCTTCAATCCTTCGATAACCGACCATGCGGAAACGAGACCCCACAAGAACATTCCAAAGTACCAAAGCTGATTGATCGTCATGTCATCACCGTGTGTTAGGAGGAAAAAGGGGTGCACGAAGCACCCCGGAGTTCGATGCAGTATCGATGTATTACTTGCGGATCATTGCCAAACCCACTTGCGCGCCCTTGACTGCGACATACACCACGGCCAGCAGGCCAGCGATCGCCAGTACTGCCGTAGTAACGGTGCCGAAATCCACCGCGCCGGTCAAACCAGACATATCCGGGCCAGCGGCCATCGCACCGGTTGCAGTAACCAGCGCACCTACAGCAGCCAATCCACGTTGAATGTTTTTGTTCATGTTTAAAACTCCCTATTAAGAAATTTCCCGAGAACCGTCGGGCCGGTTTGTTACCCTTTGATACGATTCAGAATGATTCCGGCCGACTTGCTTACCAGGTAAAGGCCGACGACAAACGTGAATCCCATGGACCAGATTCCCGCTGCCGTCGCATAATCAAACGGTTCATTCTGAGCTTCGATGTTCGACGCCTGCGACGGATCGATGATGTAGCCCTGGATCGTCGTCACAGCCATGCCGGCAGGGCACGGCGCTTGCGCGAATGCTGAGGAAGCGCACACCACAACCGTTTGCACCGCACCGAGTTGCCCCATAATTAATCAGCCTCGACCAAATCCAACGTGTGCTCCACCGGTACGACAGTCTGAATTTCACCAGTCTTTTTATCCTTCACGTCATACGCCTTACGCTGATATCCACCCAAAATGCACGCAACGGAAATTTCTTCCCCTTTCTCAGCAATACGGGATTTGCTGCGAACCTCAATTAGTTGAGGGCGCGAATACGCATCAGCAGCAGGTGTCATAATTTGGGTATATCGCTTACCGTCATAAGTCTTCGAACCTTCAACACGACCCATGACAATGACGCGCATTGGTTGCGGCAATGCTGCTTTTTTGTCGTCCATTTTCGTTACTACGTTTACATCTGCCATCACTATCTCCTTACGCGGCAAGCCGCATCGTTTCCCGGCTTACGTTGTATTCCTCGCGATTGCGCGCCGGTAGATAGCACAATCGTTTGTCTGATCTGATCGGTGAAAAATCAGATGGAATGAGTTTGTCGTTTGCGACCACAACGACATCCGTACCGCGCCAAGACACGCCGGCGTCTTCTAGCTGTTTGCGGTTTCTGTAAAAGACTGTTTTCGGAAATTGTTCGCGCGTCACTTCATCGCCCAAGGTACAAAGGGACGACCAAAAACCATAAAGTCGGTTGCCTGCCGAATGGCCGTAAACACCCTGCAATCGGCGCATAACTGCCCGAGTTTCTCTGACTGTATCCATACCCTGTTTCCCTTCGCGGAGGAGCTTTTCGACTTCCTTGTCGTAGACCTGCTGTAAGTAAGCGTCCGTCACCTCGTCTACCCGAGGATTTTTTTCAAAGTCGTATTGCAATTTGTCGGAGTGAATTTCTACTTCAACGCGCAGGCGGTTATCGGCCAGCCGTTGCAGTGCATTGATTTTGCGTTCTACCCGCGCTCTGTTATCGGGATCGCTCTTGCCGTGTAAGTGAGCGAATAAATTGGAGAAAAAATTCCTTAACCGCGAACGTTCATGCACGGCGAATTCAGACCCTTTGTGATAAAACTTCACGGTAGTAGTCTTGCCCGCAAAATAAACCGCCATTGCATACTTGGCCGAACCCTTCTTCCTGCGCGGAAAACTGATCAACTGCATGCCGTCGAAGAATTCTTTGCAAGCTAACTTGGACAATCGGTAGACCAGGGCGACATCGACGCGATGCACTGTCCAGCATCGAGCAGGAGGCAATTCAATGCACAAGAGGTTTTCAAGCAGCACAACAAAATCACTGCACACTTTTTGAAAATCCGTCGGGCCTCCATACACGTTGTGACCCGTGAATACTTTATGCACTGATGCCTCAATCAAAATGTAGGGCTCGCAAGGGCGAAGTTCTGGCCGACCGTTTTTATTGACTTCGTAATCTTCAAATTTTGGAACGACTGAAATACGCGCATCCCATGAACCCAACAATTCCCCGCTGAAAATTTCATATCGCACTTCGCCGGAAGCCATTTCAAGGCCGGTACGCAGAAAACACTGGTTCTGAATGCACTCAACCAGCTTGCGACTGAGCGACGGCGATTTCAGTTTGATCGTGTCGTATGCCATAAAACCTATGCCGCAAAAGCCGAAAGAGGTAAAACAGATAAATTCCCTAAATCGGGACTGTCAGGCGGTGCTACCACGCCCGCCTGACAAAAATCAACGTCAACTGCAACAGCAAAACCCCGGCCGACAGCTGCACAAATTCCGGCTGTACTCGCTTCGCTGCGTGCAGGCGAAATTTGTGCAGCAGCGGCGCGTCGAACAGCCACAGCAACGGAAACCACAGGATCAGCCAATGCACGCAATGCAGTTTTAATATCTTCAGATGGAACACGCTTGTTATTGGCGTAAAAAAATTGCACTCGTAAAGTGCTATGCGGAAGATGATTCGACCACTCGCGTTTTGTTTCTCTGGCATTTGAAATGCAGATCAGGAAATCAGGAGAGAAACCCAAGACGAGTACGCCGGAGGCGCAGGTTATTTTGTAGGAAATCATCATGATGATTTTTCGTCACGCGTTACAAAAATTAAAAAATTGAATTTTTGACGCTGACGATATTCGCGTTGACGCTGCGCCGAAGATTTGGCATTTGGATTACGTGGACGACCTCGGCCTGGCTTACTGAATGCGTCGGTGGTGTATTTGTCGGCGGCTTGCTTCACAGAGTTACCTCCCTAGCAGCTGTCTTACGTGGCCGACCGCGCTTTTTAGACACATTGAGCAATAGAGTGGAGGTGGTAATGCCTGAGCTAGGAGTACGCTGAACAAAACGCGCTACCCAAGCAAGCACATCCTCGCGGCGCCACAACAATCTCTTGTTGCCAGGCAGGCGACAAATTGGAGGAAGCGCTTCCGGCTTACGAGAAGCGTCACTCCGAATGCTGGCAGGTGACTTGTGGATAAGGGCACCTAGTTGTTCTACCGTAAGAATTTGATCTTGCATTACTGTGCCCTCTTATCATCTCATTGTGTATATAAATCACAGTGCGATGAAGATTAAATGCAGTATGGAAACCTGTCAAGCAATAATTTGTCAGCTCTGTGATTTGGCGTCACACTACGAGAGAAATTAATTCGAGGGTATTGATATGAACCTGAGTAACCGACTGCAAGCAGTAGTGCTAGAAATGACGACTGAATACCGTCGTTTCAAACAACTTGAGAACTTAACTGATGTACAAGCCGATACCTGGAAGAGTTGGTTCCATGGGCGGCAACGACCGACGGCTGAAATGATTGAAGCAGCTGGCAAGGCATGGCCAGAATATGCATTTTGGCTAACGACAGGTATCTCGGACGCGGCGTACGGCCACGTTGCTCCAGGCGAGAATGGCTATCCAAAACGATCAGAGAGAAAGGAAAACACTGCTGCTCTGTTTCGAAAATTGGTTGATCTAAAGGATGAGGCGCTAAAAATTACTCGCGCTTACCTTGAGGTTGACGAAATCCCCGACTACGAGCCAGACGACAGGTTTGTCAGTTCGGCCGTCCAAATCGTCCTGCAGGGTTACGAACTGTCGCCAAACGTCAATGTCGCGCCTTACCGGGCACTAAGCAAGGCATACCCAACGGCGCAGAAGCTTCGAAACGCGGAAATACTACTAGGGAACGAAATGTCGAGCGCGATGTATGACTCGATCGATTCGTTAATTGAAGCTGTTGAGAAACTGCTGGCAACCGTTCCTGACCATGCGAAGGAGAAACTTATGGAAATTTTAGAGATAGAAAAGGCTCGCCAAGAAAAAATAAAAGAACTGCTCAAGACGGTTCCTGATACGAGCGATAAAAAGAACGCCTAGCAGGAGCGAAACCTTATTGTGCCAACCGGTCACAATTTCTTAAGAATGGCATGGCACAATTTTGGCACACTCAGAGTGCCAAATACTGCATAACATTGCACTGAAATGCAACAGAACGCACGATATAAGTGATTGATTTAAATAGAAAAAGATGGTGCGGCTGGCTGGAATCGAACCAGCGACCCTTGGCTTCGGAGGCCAATACTCTATCCACTGAGCTACAGCCGCATTAGGAAAATTTCGAATAGGGGTAGAGGATACCGTTTTTCATGCGGGCCGTCCATGTAAAGCTGTGATTTTCCGTTTCAAAGCATTTGCATTGCGTCTATAATCAAGGGTTTGGCGAAGTGGCACTGCCAGCGGATGCCTATTGGCCGTGATGCGCGTCCGCCTACTGGTTTAAAAAATGTACCGAGGAAATCATGAGCGATTTATCACATCAAAACAAACCTAGCAATGAACACGGCGACGACGGTCATCAGTCCCCGATCAAAACTCCGAAGCAATTGGTAACCGCAGTAATTGCGGCTTTTGTCGTTCCCATTATCTGCATCGTGCTGTTGGTGCAATATGTAACCAACGACCGGAAAATGGGCGCCGGCTCTGAGGGCGATACGCCGGAAGCGATTGCCGCGCGCATCAGTCCGGTGGCCGATCAGGGCTTTACGCTGAAGGATACGAGTGGTCCGAAGATATTGCAGTCTGGCAATGCTGTATACACTGCTTTTTGCGCGGCCTGCCATGATACCGGCGCTGCCGGAGCACCTAAAGCTGGCGACAGCACAGCTTGGGCGCCACGTATCGCGCAAGGTTACGATACGTTGGTCTTGCATGCTACCAAAGGTATTCGCGCCATGCCTGCGAAAGGCGGCAATCCGGATCTGGACGATGTTGAAGTAGCGCGCGCGGTGGCGTTTATGGCCAATAAGGGCGGCGCTTCATTCAAGGAGCCCGAAGCAAAAGCGGCAACTGCGCCTGCGGCTGAAGCAACGGCCGCGGCACCCGCAGCTGCACCGACAGCAGCAGCACCGGCCGCGGCAGTTCCGGCTGCCGCTGATGCCGGCAAGAAGCTCTATGAGTCGGCTTGCATGGCATGTCACGGTTCCGGCGTGCTGGGTGCGCCCAAGTTTGGCGACAAGGCAGCTTGGGCCGACCGCATCAAGCAAGGCACCGCGGTATTGCATAAAAATGCGATTTCCGGCATTAGAGGCATGCCGCCCAAAGGTGGCTCCACTGCCTCCGAGGATGAAGTCAAGGCGGCCGTCGATTACATGACCGCCGCAGCGAAATAAGTTCTGCCAGAAAAGCAGCGCAATAAAAAAGCCGCTCAAGTACCGGCTTTTTTATTGCGCTGCTTGTATGTTCTGCAGAACGGGTTTGAGAATAGCGAAGGGGCCGCATTTCAGTGCGGCCCCTTCGTTTTTGAGGCGGGAAAAACCGGCGTCAAACCGGTTTCGGTGATGCGTACTGTTTTAGTTGCCTTGTTCTGCCACGAAGATTTCGACCCGGCGATTCCTTGCGCGGTTGGCTGCGCTATCGTTCGATACCAGCGGTTCATGCGAGCCGCGGCCGTCGGCGGTGATGCGGTTGGCTGCTACGCCACGGGCTACCAGATAATCGCGGGTGTGCGCTGCACGGTCGCGCGACAGCGGCATGTTGATGGCGTCGGATCCGGTATTGTCGGTGTGGCCGATGATGGTTACCGTGGTGCCGCGATTCTCGTTCAGGCTGGCAGCGAAACGATCCAGTACCTGACGAAAATTGGGCGCGATATCGGATTTGCCGGTATTGAAGGAAATATCGCTCGGGATATCGAGTTTCAGGCGGTTATCGGCGGTCTGGCTCACTTGCACGCCGGTACCGGCGGTTGCTTGCTCCATCGCGCGTTTCTGGTTTTCCATCCGGTTCGACCAGATGTTGCCGGCGACTGCACCCGCCAGACCGCCAAGGACTGCACCGGATGCGGCACGCCGTCCACCGCCGCCACTGGTCGCAGCGCCGATTGCAGCACCCGCCAATGCGCCCACACCGGCCCCCGTGGCGGTGCCGCGTTGGGTGTTGGACATTTCCGGCATGTTGGCGCAGCCAGTCAGTGCCAGGGCGGCAATTAATGCCGATAGAGTAAATTGTGTGCGCATGGTGACCCCTTTGTAATAAGAAGGTTTATTTTGGCATGTCAATTGTTATGCCCAATGAAATGTTTCATTTCTTAACATGTTTGTTCGGCATGGCAAATTTTGCAGGTCGCTGCTCGTAGCCAGGGCTTTTGGGAAATAAAATACTGCAATAGGTATTTTTTATGTCGCAAACGATATATGCGGAAACGCTATGGTTTTTCCCTATACCCCTATGCTATTGGCGATATCCAAAACATGATGCCTACAAGATAGCCGTCCGCAACCGGGACGGCTTGCGGTGGCGCAAACAATCAGGAGCGCGGCGTGTTGCGGGTGCGGATTTCGGCAAATTCTTCGATGCTGCCGAGCTTGACGGTGATCGGGTTGAGGGTGATGGTCGGCTGCATCGGGCGCCAGGCGAATTGCCATGCTTGCTGCATCGCCTGGGCGGCCGGGCGGGTGAAAATCGCGCCCAGCGCACTGCGCTTGCCGTAACTGACCGCGCCGTCGATACCGGCCCAGTTCGGCAGCGCGCGCTGGACTGCGCGATGCAAGCGTTCGCCGAAGGCTTCGGTGTGATGTATCACCAGGCAAGCGTCGCTGTCGGCGAAGGTTTTGAACAGGTTTTCATCCCAAGCCTGGGAGAATGCAATCGTCAGGAAGTTGGGCGCCATGGTCGAATTGAGCCGGATCGCCGGCGATTGCGTCGGCGCGCCCGGATTTTGGTCGGTAGCCGGTTGCAGGCGGAATTCGCCCAGCGTCAGGCAGCGTTCCAAGACTGCTTGCGGCGCGTACAGGTAAAGCGTGGCAGGGCGTTGATAATCTTTGCTTGGCATGTGTGGTTCTTAAAAAAATGGAAGGACAGAGGTGCAAATCTGACTGATATTCGAAGCCGGAATTGGTAGGTCGGGTTAGCGGCATCATCGCGTAACCCGACATTGCGGCTGGGAACGTCGGGTTACGCCATCGCTAGCCCGGCCCACGCGGCTTTCACGTTGGCGTCAGTCTTCCAGCGCCGGCAGCCGGATCGTGTACTGGCCGGATTTCTCGTCTCGCGCCATGCTCAGCAGATTCTGCTTTTGCGCATCTTCGACCAGTTCCCGGAATGAGCGGTAACCGTAGGCCGATTCGGTGAAGCCGGGCTTGCGCCGCTTCATCGTTTGTTTGACCATCGAGCCCCACAATTTTTCTTCTTCGCCGCGTTCGGCGATCAGCGCTTCGATGGTTTCGATGATGAAGTCGAGCGCTTCCTGCCGTTTGTCTTCTTCCTGCTTGACCGGCGCCGGTTTGGCCTTGTCATTGCTGTTGCCGGCGGCCTTGACTACGGGTTTTTTCTCGACCGGTTTGCGTTTGGGCCTGGTGTCGCGCACCAGATCGTCGTAAAAAATGAATTCGTCGCAATTGGCCGACAGCAGGTCGGAAGTCGAACTCTTGACGCCGATGCCGATCACGTATTTATTGTTTTCGCGCAGCTTCGATACCAGCGGCGAAAAATCCGAATCGCCGCTGATGATGACGAACGCGTCCACGTGCGCCTTGGTGTAGCACAGGTCGAGCGCATCGACCACCATCCGGATATCGGCCGAATTCTTGCCGGACTGGCGCACGTGCGGAATTTCAATCAGTTCGAACGCGGCTTCATGCATCGCGCCCTTGAATTCCTTGTAGCGGTCCCAGTCGCAATACGCTTTCTTGACCACGATGCTGCCCTTGAGCAGCAAGCGCTCCAGTACGATGCGGATATCGAATGACGGGAATTTGGCATCCCGCACACCCAGCGCCACGTTCTCGAAATCGCAGAACAACGCCATATTGGTGACTTCCGGTTGACCTGCCATCGTGTATTCCTTGTTGTATGTTGATTATTGATGCGGCACGATTAAATATGGAGCCGCATCCCCTCACTTGCAGTGCGCGTATCCGCTTGCAAGCGGATACCGTTCTGCAGGCAGATGGCATGCCATCCGAAGCCCCTGCTTCACCCCCGACCCTCTCCCCGTGGGAGAGGGGGAGAAATGGGCACGATGAAATAGAGACTTCATCGTGCCGGATCAATAGAGCGCCGTTTGAAGTCCAGATAAATCTCTTCCACCCGGGTTCTGGCCCACGGCGTCTTGCGCAGGAAGGTCAGGCTGGATTTGATGCTGGGGTCGCTCTTGAAGCAGCGCACATCGACCATCCGTGCCATGCCGTCCCAGCCGTAATGGTCGACCAGTTCGGTCAGCAGCGCGGCCAGCGTGACGCCTTGCAGCGGGTTATTCGAGTGCGGATGGTTCATGGTGTCGTTTTTAAAGTAGGGCCCGGCTATTCCGGGCCTTGCGAGTATGGGCTTGGGTATTACTTGCGCCCGCTTCTCTGGGTGTTTCGTTGCACGTTGCCGATGCTGGCAGCGGTTTTGCGCGGCGCGTGGCCGGCTGCCGATCTGGCCTGCGACGGCTTGCCTGCCGGCAGCGCCGGGGCTGCGCGCTTGCCTTTGAACGCCGCCTTGTCGACTGCGCGGCTGGTGGCCTGGCTGATTACCTTGTTGGCACGCGGGGCGGCCGGTTTGGCGCCGCCGGATGCGTGCTTGGCGCTGCTTTGGCCGCTGTCTTCCGCTGCGCTCCAGGCCGGGATCAGGTGGCGCGAGCTGTTGCCGATCAGGTCGGAGCGGCCCATGCGCTTCAAGCCTTCGCGCAGGATCGGCCAGTTGGCCGGATCATGGAAGCGCAGGAACGCCTTGTGCAACTTGCGGATCTGGCCGCTGCGCGCGGTTTCCACCACTTCCGAATCTGCATCGACTTTGTGCAGCGGATTTTTGCGCGTGTGGTACATCGTGGTCGCCATCGCCATCGGCGTCGGCATGAAGGTTTGCACCTGGTCCAGCTTGAAGTCGTTTTTCTTCAGCCACAGCGCCAGATTCATCATGTCTTCATCGGTGGTGCCCGGATGGGCGGCGATGAAGTACGGAATCAGGTATTGCTTCTTGCCGGCTTCCTTCGAAAAACGGTCGAACATTTCCTTGAAGATGTCGTAGTTGCCGATGCCCGGCTTCATCATCTTCGACAGCGTGTTTTGCTCGGTGTGCTCGGGCGCGATTTTCAGCAGCCCGCCGACGTGGTGCGTGACCAGTTCCTTCACGTACTCGGGGGAACGGATCGCCAGATCGTAGCGCAGGCCCGAGCTGACCAGCACCTTCTTGATGCCGGGAATTTCGCGCGCCTTGCGATAGACCGAGATCAGCTTGCTGTGGTCGGTGCCGAGATTGGAGCAGATGACCGGATACACGCACGACAGGCGGCGGCACGATTCCTCGATGCTCTTGTCTTTGCAAGCCAGCCGGTACATGTTTGCGGTCGGTCCGCCGAGGTCGGAAATGGTGCCGGTGAAGCCTTTGGTCTTGTCGCGGATTTCTCCGATTTCGCGCAGGATCGACGGCTCGGAGCGGCTCTGGACAATGCGCCCCTCATGCTCGGTGATCGAGCAAAAAGTGCAGCCGCCGAAGCAGCCGCGCATGATGTTGATCGAGAAGCGGATCATTTCCCACGCCGGAATGCGCGCATTGCCGTAGCTCGGATGCGGGCCGCGTGCATACGGCAGTCCGTACACGCCGTCCATCTCGTCCATCGCCAGCGGCAAAGGTTGCGGATTGAGCCAGACATCGCGTTCGCCGTGTGCCTGCACCAGTCCGCGCGCGTTGCCGGGATTCGATTCCAGATGCAGTATCCGCGATGCGTGCGCGTACAGCACCGGATCGGTGCTGACCTGCTCGAATGACGGCAGCCGGATCACGGTTTTGCCGCGCTGCTCCTTTTGCTGGGCCAGGCGTTCTTCCCGTGTCAGGATCAGGATCGGTTTGGCCTCCGGTTCGGCGGCTGCGCTAGTGCTGGCGCAGGATTGCTTCTCCGGTATCTCCGCATACGGGTTGATCGGCGGCGCAATCTTGCCCGGCGTATCGACCCGGGTCGAGTTGGTTTCCACCCAGTCATCGCCCGGCAGCCAGCCGCGCGGCACCATGAACGCAGTGCCGCGCAGGTTGCGGATCGACTTGATCGATTCGCCTGCAGCGAGCCGGTGCGTCAGATCGACCAGTGCGCGTTCTGCGTTGCCGTACAGCAAAATGTCGGCCTTGGAATCCGGCAGCACCGAACGCTTGACCTTGTCGGTCCAGTAATCGTAGTGCGCGATGCGGCGCAGGCTGGCTTCGATACTGCCGATCACGATGGCGGTATCCGGATACGCTTCGCGCGCGCGCTGCGCATACACCACCACTGCGCGGTCGGGCCGCTTGTTCGGCTCGGCATTCGCGGTATACGCATCTTCGGAGCGGATCTTGCGGTCGGCAGTGTAGCGGTTGATCATCGAATCCATGTTGCCGGCAGTGACGCCGAAATACAGATTCGGCTTGCCCAGTGCGCGGAATGCATCGGCCGAATGCCAGTCCGGCTGGCTGATAATGCCGACCCGAAAGCCTTGTGCTTCCAGCAAACGCCCTATCAATGCCATGCCGAAGCTCGGATGATCGATATACGCGTCGCCGGTGATCAGGATCACGTCGCAGCTGTCCCAGCCGAGTTTATCCATCTCGGCGCGCGACATCGGCAGGAAGGGAGCGGCCGCAGCCCGTTCCGACCGTTTTTGGACGGTGGAAAACAGGTTGGTCGGGGCGTTGTTGGGGGCGAGGGCAAGTGCGTTCATATCGGGCGGATTGTACCGCAGCGCGGCTTTTGACGGCGGATGTGCTTAATATAGATCCGGAACGAATAAAGTTAGAACCGGATCCCCTCATCCCAACCCTTGTATGTAGCAAAATGAAAAACGGGGCACGATGAAGGCAAGCCTTCATCGTGCCGGATCAATAATGCGGCGGCCGTTCGTTGGCGCTGTTGCCGTCATGGTTGCCGCCATTGTCGCTGGCCGGTTCCTTGATCAGCCGCGCCAGCGCCGCGCACAGGGTTTCCAGCTGGTCGATCTTTTGCTGCTGGCGATACACCAGCGTATTGAGGGTATCGAGCAAATCTTCCTGGCGCGCGACCTTGATTTCGATTTCCATCATGCGTGCTTCGTCGCTCATCGGGTGCTTCTCCTGGCTAGTGTGATTTCGGATTATTGCGCAATAATATGGGAGTATGATGTAAAAGATGCTATTTCTCGCATATTTATTGTGCGGATATAAAATATACGGGGTGCTGTATGTATTTCAGGCACGCGCTGCGCCGGCCATCGGTGCGGTTTTTTTGATTTGCGTTAACATGGGGCTTCCCCCTTACTCGATACACTGACGATTACATCATGATGGATAAACCAATACCTCCGGCCGACGGTGAATGCTGCGAAAGCGGCTGCGATTTGTGCGTCTGGGATATCTATTATGCCGCGTTGCGCGTGTGGGAAGCGCAACAGGCGGCGCAGGCGCCTGCGGTGACAGGCAGCGCATCGGCTGCGCCCGCGCTACCGGATGCGTCCACCTGATGCAGCGAAGGCGAAATGGATGCCGATAGTTATAAGCAATCAAGTCTATATAATTAATCAATTTTACAAATGAATGTATTCTCCCTATGATGAAGTCTCATCATTACAACCAGTGAAGGAAATCACCATGTCTCTCGTCAATACTGAAATCAAACCGTTCAAGGCAACCGCTTTTCACAATGGCAAATTCGTTCCGGTAAGCAATGAAGATTTGAAAGGCAAATGGTCTGTATTCGTCTTTTATCCTGCCGACTTCACCTTCGTGTGTCCAACCGAACTGGGCGACCTGGCCGACAATTACGCAGAATTCCAGAAAATGGGCGTTGAAATCTATAGCGTATCGACTGACACCCACTTCACGCACAAAGCATGGCACGACACTTCCGACACCATCGGCAAGATCACTTACCCGATGCTGGCCGACCCGACACTGGCGCTGTCGCGCAACTTTGAAGTGCTGATCGAAGAAGAAGG